>ERZ808037.108-NODE-108-length-88733-cov-34.850208_pt1 | contig 88733 bp, 67 predicted proteins | sample MGYA00380190_ERZ808037 | MGnify/ENA primary metagenome ERZ808037 (study PRJEB31490, sample SAMN06133399) | mouse gut metagenome | isolation source: J9 | host: mice | place: China: Chengdu | collected 2015-05 ... | reverse complement strand
AATATGTCAATTTCGTTAATCATCGTCCGATTGGGCAGATAAAGTATTCGCTAATTTAATTCTACCAACAGGTATAGATTGGTAAATATACAAGATGGATGGATGTTCTCCGTGAGGAGAGCATCCATTTTTAACGCCGTTGACGTCCGGTTTAACGTCCGGGAAGGTGAAAGCTGATGTCCGGGAAGGTTACAGCTGATGTACGGAAAGGTGAAAGCTGACGTCCGGGAAGGTGAAAGCCGCAGAAATTGGCGGATATTGCTCGGGATTTTTGCAGAATTTGCTAAATTTGCAGTTAATTGGAATAATCTGAACAGAGGCATAGAAAATGTGCGCTAAAAATATTGATACTAAAGGGCGTCAGGGCGAACGCAACGCCCGCGACCGCCACAACCGACTGATTATCGGATGGTTATGGAAGCTGTTTGCCATCGGCCTGGCCACCATGCTGGTATTCTTCCTGCTAATCTACAATGGCTGGATTGGCTACATGCCTGAGGTGGAGGAACTTAAGAATCCATCCGACAAATTTGCCACCGTAGTCTATTCTGCCGATGGCGAAGAGATGGGGCGCTACTACCGCTCCTCGGGCAACCGCGTCTACGCCGACTACAACGAAATCTCGCAACATGTGATCGACGCCCTGATTGCCACCGAGGATTCGCGTTTCCTCGACCATTCCGGCATCGACATGCGTGCCTTTATGCGCGTGCTGGTCAAGACGTTAGTGCTCCAGCAGAAAAATGCCGGCGGCGGCTCCACCATCACGCAGCAGCTGGCCAAGCAGCTCTACTCCCCCTCGACCCACAACATCATCGACCGCGCCCTGCAGAAGCCCATCGAATGGATGATAGCCGTAAAACTGGAGCGCTACTACTCTAAGGATGAGATTATTAAGATGTATCTCAACCAGTTCGACTTCCTCTACAACGCCGTGGGCATCAAGTCGGCGGCGTGGGTATATTTCGGCAAGGAGGCCAAAGACCTCAACATCCAGGAGGCTGCCACTCTGGTGGGTATGGTGAAGAACCCGGCCTTCTACAACCCCGTGCGCCACAACGAGCGCACACGCCAGCGCCGCAATGTGGTGTTTGAGCAGATGCACAAACAGGGGATGCTCTCCGAGGCTCAGGTCGACTCGCTCAAGCAGTTGCCGCTGACGCTGAATTTCCATAAAGTAGACCATAAGGACGGTCTGGCGCCCTACTTCCGCGAGGAGCTGCGCCGCATCCTGACAGCTGAAAAACCCGTACGCTCCGACTATCGCGGCTGGGAGGCCCAGAAGTTTGTCGACGACTCAATCGCCTGGGAGGAGAATCCGCTTTATGGCTGGATTGAAAAAAATCCCAAACCCGACGGCTCCCACTACGACATCTATTCCGACGGCCTGAAGATTTACACCACCATCGACTCGCGAATGCAGCGCTACGCCGAGGAGGCTGTAAAGCAGCATATGAGCGCCCTGCAGAAGGCCTTCTTCCGCGAAAAACGCGGCTCCAAGACCGCGCCCTACACCACCAATGCCGCCGAGCTGGGCAACGTGAAGGTATCCAACCTGATCAACCACGCGATAAAGCAGACGGAGCGTTACCGTGTGCTCAAAGCCGCCGGAGCCTCCGAAGATCAGATACGCGAGAGCTTCAACACCCCGCGCGAGATGAGCGTGTTCTCCTACGATGGCGTAATCGACACGGTGATGACGCCGCGCGACTCGCTGCTCTGGCAGAAACACTTTCTGCGCACCGGCTTTATGAGCATGGAGCCGCGCAACGGCCATGTGAAAGCCTATGTGGGCGGTCCAGACTTCAGTTTCTTCCAGTATGACATGGTGGCCACCGGCCGCCGCCAGATAGGATCAACCATCAAGCCGTTCCTCTACACCTACGCCATGGAGGAGGGCTTCACCCCCTGCGACATGCTGTCGAACACTCAGCCCGTGTTTACCGATGAAAACGGCCGCCCGTGGGAGCCGCGCAACTCCGGGTCCGCCCGCGTGGGCGAGATGGTCGACCTGCGCTGGGCCCTGACCAACTCAAACAACTGGATTTCGGCGCGCCTGATGGCTCAGCTGTCGCCCACCACCCTGGTGCGCAACATGCACAACTTCGGAATCACCAACCATATCGACCCCGTGATGTCGCTCTGTCTGGGATCATGCGAGGTGTCGGTACGTGAAATGGTAGGAGCTTATACGGCCTACGCCAACAACGGTATGCGCGCCACTCCGGTCTACGTCACAGCCATAGCCGACGCCAACGGCAACGTGATTTCGGAATTCAACACCACCCATACCGAGGTTATCTCGGAAAAGGCATACGCCAAGATCCTGTCGATGCTGCTGAATGTGGTCGACGGCGGTACCGGCAACCGTGTGCGCCGCGCCCCCTACAACATCACTGCTCAGATGGGCGGCAAGACCGGAACTACCAACTACAACGCCGACGGATGGTTCATGGGCTTCACGCCCGAACTGGTTTCGGGCGTGTGGGTCGGCGGCGACGAGCGCTACATCCACTTCAACTCGATGGCCAACGGTCAGGGTGCGGCGATGGCGCTCCCCATCTACGGCTTGTACATGAGTAAGGTATATGCCGATCCGACGCTTCCCTACTCGCAGGCGACCACATTCGATGTGGATTTTTCAAGCCTGTGCGACCGCGAATTCTGGGAAGCAGCTCCCGAGGCTGAAGAAGTGGAGGAGTCGATTCAGGATGTATTCGACTGATGGCATCTGCCAGCTGACGTTAACATATATTGAGTAACCGGGTCTTAGCCATTAAGAATCCCTCTATTGCACTAATTGCGCACCGGATCAGATAGTTTCGAGGGCGCTCAGGCGCTTCTCGAGGTCGGTGGAGCTTAAGCGCGTGTAGAGATGGCCGCGATGGGCCACGGAGATATTGCCCGTCTCCTCGCTGACCACGATGGCAAAGGCGTCTGTGGCCTGTGAGATGCCCAAAGCCGAGCGATGGCGCAAGCCCAGCGAACGCGGCACGTTCATATCGTGGCTTACCGGCAGGATGCAGCCTGCGGCCTTGATCTTGCCGCGGTCGATGATCAGAGCGCCGTCGTGGAGCGGCGAATTCTTGAAAAATATGTTCTCGATAAGGCGGCTGTTGATTTGAGCATCAATGATATCGCCGCTTTTCTCATAGTTTTCCAGCGGCACATCCTGCTGAATGACGATGAGGGCTCCCGTCTTGCTACGCGACATGTTCATGCAGGCGTAGATAATCGGCATCACGCGCGTATGGAGGTCGTGCTCCTCCCCGTCGGCCCCGCGGCGATGATGGAACATTCCGGCGAGGAATTTCCAGCGTTTTCTTGACCCTAACTCCACGAGGAAGCGCTTTATCTGATCCTGGAATAATATGACAAGAATCAGCAGGCCGATGCTCATCACCTTGTCGAGAATCGTGCCTATCAGCTTCATTTCCAGTATCTCAGCCGCTACAACCCAAACGAGGATAAAGGCCAAAACGCCGTAGAATATATTGATTGTGCCCGACTCCTTCATTATCTTGTAAAGATAATAGAGCATCAGGGCCACGATGACGATGTCGAGTATGTCCTTTATGGAGAAGGATTCAAGCATGAGGCAACAGATAAAAGATAGCAGATAATAGATTGGAGAGCAGAGGGTTGCAAGAGATTAGCAATGAGTAGCCGGAACTTCCGGGCAGCCAGGCGGATAGAGCTGTCGTACCACGGCGCATGTCTGGCGGGCAGCGGCCACATCGTGAACGCGCAGGATTGAAGCCCCATGCATCAGGGCAAAGGTGTTCAGAGCTGTAGTGCCGGGAAGAGCATCCTCCGGCGTGCATCCGCAGAGATTGTATATCATCGACTTACGCGAAATTCCGACCAGCACGGGGCGGTTGAAAAACCGGCGGATGGCCGGAAGCTCACGCATCAGGATATAGCTCTGTTCCAGTGTTTTAGCAAAACCAAATCCCGGATCAATGATGATGTCGGCCACTCCGGCTTGCGTCAGCCGCCCGACTATTGGCGACAGCTCGGAAATAACTCCGGCGGTTACACCGTCTGGGTAGTCGGTCAATCGGCTCATGGTCTGAGGCGTACCGCGCATGTGGGTCAGGATATATGGCGCTTTCAGCCGTTCGACCGTGGGGAGCATCTCAGGGTCGAGCTTACCGCCTGATATATCGTTGATTATATCGGCGCCCCATTCCTCCACAGCTCTGCGGGCCACCTCGCCGCGGAACGTATCCACAGAGACCACACAGTCGGGATATAACGCTTTAGCCTGACGCACAGCCGGTTCCAGCAGCTCTATCTCCTGACGGAGCTCTACCGGAGCAGCCCCCGGACGCGTGGAGCACGCACCAAGGTCAAGGATATCAGCCCCGGCCTGAAGCATCTGCGCGATGCGGGCCGTAAACTGCGAGCCAACGGCGCATCGTGAGGCACCGTAGAACGAGTCCTCCGTCAGATTGACAATCCCCATCACCACCGGACGGGTATACTCTACCAGCCGGCCCCGGAGATTGAGGCTGAACGGAGGCGCGGGTATCAGTTGGTCGGCTAAGGCGTTCATTTCCATTTTTACAGGTTCCGCAGGCCGGTGGTCTACGTACTCAGCAGGTCTATGTTTTACGGATTCAGCAGGTCTTTGTTGAAGAAATCGAGGATCTGACGGCTATGCTCCAGCAATATGGCACCCGGACCGTTGGGATCGATGGCGGCAGCCTGCTCATAAGCTGTGATGGCAGCGCCGCGATGTCCCTCCTTCCAAAGCTGTTTGCCGCGGGCCACCAGAGCATCGGCCTCGCTGACCGACGGCTGCGCGGAAGCCGAGCCTTCGCCCGACGAGTTTATTCGGTTTGTGCTTTTTTCTTCGGCCATTATTGCTTAAATTTGTAGCTATTGCAAAGATACAATAAAATATGAGAAAAATAGTGAGTTCACTTGCGAGAATTTTGTCGGCAGGGCGCAGAGCTGCCGATCTGAAAGGGAATGCCGCGGCCGTATTGGCCGCAGCCGCCTTATTTACAGGCGTTTTCAGCCCTGAGCAAGCCTCGGCAGCCGACCCTATGGCCACAAGCTACAGCCCCACGCAATGCCTTGGCACAGCCATGCCTTATCCCGCCCCCGACGGCCCGATAGCCATACCCGACTCGCTGGAAGCCATGTATATCAACCATGTAGGCCGACATGGCGCCAGGTATCTGTCTTCGATGCGTCCGTCGGTCGGGCTGCTTCAGACGCTTGCCAAAGCTGATTCAGTCGGCGTGCTCACTGATAAAGGCAAGCAGCTCAAGGGGTTAGTGGAATATGTCATAGACGCCTCACATGGCCGCTGGGGCGCCCTGGACTCGCTCGGGATGGCGGAGCAGCGAGGCATCGCCACGCGCATGTTCCGCGCCTTCCCCCGGCTGTTCGACAACGGACGTGTGCACGCAATCAGCTCATATTCGCCGCGTTGCGTCATGAGCATGTACGAATTCTGCCATCAGCTCGACCGCGTCAACAACTCGGTGGAGATTACCACATCGGCCGGAAGAACCAACTCGCCGCTGATGCGCCCGTTTGATACCGACCGCGACTTCGTGGAATGGTTCGAATCGCATCCATGGCAGGAACCCTACGACATGTTTTTCCAGACTACATGTCCGGCCGAACCTGCCCGCCGCCTGATCTCCGATAAGAACTATCTCACCCACGAGCAAGCCGTAGAACTCTCATGGTCAGCATATTCCGTAGTACATGGGCTACCCGCCATGGGCCTCGACGTGGACATCACCACATATTTCACCCCTGAAGAACTCAATGCGCTCTGGGCTTGCGAAAACCTCGGCCACTATCTGAAGCGGTCGGCCTCAACGCTTTCGCTCGAACCCGCCTACGTGGCCTCAAATCTGCTACTCGATCTGATAAATACTACAGATGAGGCCGCCCAAGGGAAGCGCGGTGAGACTGTCAGCCTGCGTTTTGGCCACGCCGAAACGCTTCTGCCTCTGCTATCGCTCATGCGTCTGCCCGGATGTTACTATATGACCAACTATTTCGACACCGTCGGACTGCACTGGCGCGACTTCACGCTTACACCCATGGCAGCAAACCTGCAGATGGTGCTTCTGCGCTCCAAGAAGGGGGTCACGTACCTGCTTATATTGCTGAATGAACGACCCATAGCTCTCCCCATCGGTGCAGGCTCCGAAACTCCGGAAGGAGCACTGCCGCTGATACCGTGGTCCACTGCCAAAGAGTACCTAAACCTGTGCCTGCCGATTCACATGCAGATTTAATCCACTATGACCCAGCCGATTGACACATCCCGCATCGCCGACATCTTCGAGCAGAAGGTGGCGGAGGCATATTCCGCGCTCTCCGTAGCGCCGGGAGTGGAGATGATGGTTGCTGTCAGCGGAGGGAGCGACTCGGTGGCGCTATTGGTGGCCTCAATGGCTATAGGGCTGAAATGCACGGCCTTACACTGCAACTTCCAGCTTCGCGACCGCGAAAGCGACCGCGACGAGGCGTTTGTCGTTGACCTTTGCAAAAGATTAGGAGTACCCTTACTGCAGACGCGATTCAACGTCGGAGCCTATATGGATGCTCATCCCGGAGAATCGCTGGAGATGGCATGCAGAAGCCTGAGATACAGATGGTTTGGGGAGGTGAGCCAAGGTTGCCCCATCGCCCTGGGTCATCATCGCGATGACTCGGTGGAGACCTTTATGATGAATCTTCACCGCAGCGCCGGCCTCCGTGGCCTTTCGGGCATACCGCCACGGCGCGGCATGTTTGTCAGGCCCCTTCTTAGCCTGACCCGCAAAGAGATACTGGGCTATCTGGAAGCCAAAGGGATAGGGTACGTTACCGATTCATCCAACCTCAGCTGCGACTATCGGCGCAACCTCTGGCGCAACCGCCTGCTGCCCGGCCTTGAAGAGCACTTGCCGGGGTTCAGCACGGCTGTGGCGGCGTCGGCTGAGAATGTGCGGCGCGACCTTCGGCTTCTTGACGCTCTCGTGGCCGAAAAGCGGCGTTTAGCCGTCAGCGAGGATGGAAAGGAGATAAACCTCGGGCAACTCTTCAGCTGGCCAGAATCGTCCTTTGGTGGCCTTGAATCGGTCCAAGACGGGACGGCACCCGAAGTCGAACTGCTTTGGCACGTTCTGGAGCCGCATGGCGTCACATACGATATGGCTGAAGGGATCATACGCTCTTGGCGCAAGGGAGAATCAGGCAAACAATTCGGCGATTACCTGCTCGACCGAGGTCGACTGCTCTATTACCCTGAGCATCAGGCCGCTTCACAGGTCCAAGCCCAGCAAGAACAATATGAGATTCCGCTTGGCCCGTCTGATCTGCCTTCACATGCAGGGCCGCTGGAAATCGAGGTGATCACGCGCGAAGAATTCCGCCCTACACGCGACGCGCGGCAGGCATGGTTCGACCTCGATACCTTACTCAAAGCATTGGAAGACGGGGAGTGTGGAGGCGCCGGAGCGGAGAACAGCGAAGCAGAAGCCGCTGACCAGATGGCGCTTACACTTCGTCACTGGCATCATGGCGACCGCATCCGCCCGTTCGGCATGAAGGGGACAAAACTTGTCAGCGACATACTCTCCGATAGCAAAATCCCTGTAAATGAAAAGATTGCCGTGTGGATCCTGACCATGGAGGGCGAAAACGCCTTGGAGGGTGAGAACTCCATGGATCCCGGCAGAATCCTATGGATTCCCGGGCTTAAACATTCAGCCAATTTCCCCGTGACGGAATCCACACGCCACATTCTGCATTTCAGCCTCCGCTGTTCCAAAGATTGTTAATGCTGATTTGCAGGCTTTTAGAAACGTCACTATGACGTTAAGTCGAGTAATCGGCATGGATTTGTATCGGAATTGTCCCAAAATTCCACAAATCGTGCCATCATATGTTATAAAACATATTTTCCGCATAAAACTATAATAAATGGCTTCTCAGGGCCTAAAACGCCGATTGGACGAATGACAATTCGTAGACACAATGGCCACATTAACAAAAATTAATAGCAAAACTATTCCAAATGAAAAGATTCTTTCGTTAATTTGCCATCGAAAAAGCGATAAAAGCTAAATTCACACAACCAGCCAAAGACGATGCTGCATAGCGCGTCGTTCCCAAACCTAAGACCAACAGCCATTTAGGCTTGACACGATACCGAAAAACTGATAATTATTCAGATTTGACTAAACCCATATATCTGCCGCCACATTTCGCGCCGGACGCGATTGCCGTCAGATAAAAAAAATATGATTGATTGAATGATTGATTGAATGAATGATTGATTGAATGAATGATTGATTATTAAAATTGGAGTATTGATTCGAACCCAATCGTATTGCCTGAGGTTGAGCATTGCTCCCCGGGCTCGGAAAACGAATACTGATAAGTTTGTTTCATATACAAATGCCAATAAGGAAGGATCCGGGTCCGATGTGAATCGGGCCCGGGTTCATTTTTCTTCGAAATTAATAAACTATAAAACGGCAACAGACGTTAATAAACCAAACGGTGCAACTATTTGCTTTATGAGAGGGATTGAAAAATTGATTATAATGATGACAATGGTGTGCTCCCCCAGCTTATGCCTCAGGGGAGCCGCTGAGTCAGTGTCTTCGGCGAAGGATGCCTCCGGAGCCCGGACCGCAAAGACTGATGCCGCCTCCGACGCAGTCAAGACGGCGCTCGGTATCGCCGACCGGCTCGATGCTCTGGAGGATTACTCGACGGTGGCCGATTTCACGGTGTCGCTTGCCATGACCGATCAGGATGTCGACTACCGGCTGCGCATGGCCGAAACGCGTCAGCCTCAGGACACGCTTTTCGGCGCTGACTATCTGATCGACTGGCAGTTGCGTTCCGACCAGCGCGAAAGCCGCGGTTTCACCGCCTATTTCGACGGACATTGCTACCGATATCGCGACCGCCGTCTGCAGGAATACCATTTTCAGTGGGATTCAATCCCATTTCTCACTGCCGCAGGCGGAGTGCAGCGCAACGGCCAGTTCGTCGACCTGCTCCCGCGCTCTATATCCCGTCAGCTCAAACAGATAGCTGACAATCCAAAGGAGTACACCATCGACGTGTCCCACTCTGGCAGCGATGCCGACCGCACCACTACCCTGCGCATCCGCCAGGAGATCAACGGAGCCGTAGGCCGCAACTTCACCCTGACCATCAACGACGTCAACAGCCTGCCTGTCAAGGTCGTAAACGAATACAATCCGGCTCAGATCAGCGAGCAGACCGTAGTAGTCGAGTACTCCTACCCTACCGACGACCAAGCTCTCAAGGCCGTGAGCACTGAAGAAGATCTCATTGCGATGTATCCCGCTGATTTTGTGAAATTTCGCGAGAGCAACTACCGCGTTGAGAATCTGCGCGGCCAACCATTGCCCACCTTCGGCCTTCCCACGCTGACAGGCGAACTTTACCACCACACCAAGGGCGACGGATTCCGAAGCCCGACTCTCGTGGCCATTCTTAACCCCGACAACGCCGCCGCAGCTACCTCTATCAAGGCTCTGCGCCGCGCACAAGCCACGATGCCAAGGTCAGTCGACCTGATTTTCGCCTTCACGGGAAGCAACGCCGACCTCATATCCGAGGCGGTGGGCCAGCCTATAGAAGGAGAATACGATCTGCTGAAAGCCAAAGTATTGGCCCGCGATTGCGGCACCTCGGTATTCCCGACAATCCTCGTCGTAAATTCCGACGGAATCATTACCGATGTGATACTCGGAGTCAACAACTCGCTGGTTCAGGACGTTATACAATCGGTAGCACTCATCGAATAGACTCTCGAAAAGGATTGCTTACTAAATCAACTCATTGACAAACAAATATCTATCTATGGAAACCATACATTTTAAAGGTGAAGAAGTCCACACCGCAGGCCGACTGCCCGAAGTAGGGAGCAAAGCTCCGTGTTATACATTCGTAACCCCTGAACTCAAAGAGATCCATTGCGCTGATTTCGTCGGTAAACGAGTGGTGCTCAATGTATTCCCGAGTCTTGACACCCCCGTATGCGCCGCTTCTGTGCGCCGCTTCAACAAGGAGGCAGCCGGACTGGACAATACTGTGGTAATCTGCGTATCGATGGACCTCCCCTTCGCTTCCGCCCGCTTCTGCGAGGCCAACGATATCAAGAACGTCATCGTAGGATCGGCCTTCCGGTCGCCTCTGTTTGCTGAAAAATACGGCCTGGAGATGGTCGACGGGCCCTTGGCAGGTTTGCTCGCCCGCGCCGTGATCGTGCTTGATGAAGACCGCAACGTGGTATATGCCGATCTGGTCAACGAGATCACCAGCGAACCCCACTACGAAGAAGCCCTTGATGTGCTGAAAAGATAATCTCCGGCATCAGGGCAGTTAATCCTCATTATTTCAACCTAATATTTCCCCGACACCGACATTTGATTTTGCGGTGTTGGGTAAATTGCGTAATTTTGAACCATGGGAAAAGACAAGCGACAGGCTCCGGCCAAAACCAATGTGGCGCGACTGCTGACTCAGGCAGGCATCGCCCACGAACTCGTGCCCTACGAAGTGGATGAAAATGATCTGGCGGCCACCCACATCGCCCAGCAGCTCAACGAAGACATCCGCCAGGTATTCAAGACCTTAGTTCTTCAGGGCGAGTATCCCGGGCGCAATTCGGCGCGCTCCAATGCCGCAGGATATTTCGTATGCGTGGTGCCCGGCGACGCTGAAGTTGACCTGAAGAAAGCGGCTGCCGCAGCGGGAGCCAAAAAGGCTGACCTCATCCCCATGAAGGAGCTGTTGCCGCTTACCGGCTATATCCGCGGCGGCTGTTCGCCCGTAGGTATGAAGAAACCGTTCCCGACATTTTTCCATCAGACAGCCAACGATTTCGACTACATATTTGTCAGCGCCGGAGTGCGCGGTCTGCAGGTAAAGATAGCTCCCGCCGACCTCATCGGCTATGTGGGAGCCACCGTGACCGATCTGATAAAATAAAGCCCCATCCGCCTTAATCTCATCCAAATAACCCCTGAACATGAACACATTCGGCAACACATACCGACTCACCACCTTTGGCGAAAGCCATGGGCGCGCGATGGGAGGCATCATCGACGGCCTTCCCGCTGGCGTGAAAATCGACCTTGTGACCCTTCAGGCACAGGTTGACCGCCGTCGCCCGGGCCAATCGCGGCTCACTACGCAGAGAAGCGAAGCCGACCGGGTGCAGATTCTTTCAGGAGTTATGGCCTTGGGCGCTGATGGACAGCTCGAAGCGCTTAAGCCTGATTCCCAGAAAGGTATAGCGCTTGGCACCCCCATCGGCTTCATGATCGAGAACTCCGACCAGCACTCGGCCGACTACGACGCTCTGCGCCACGTATGTCGCCCTTCGCATGCCGACTATGCATGGAATCAGCGCTACGGCGGTATACGCGACTGGCGCGGCGGAGGCCGATCCTCCGGGCGCGAGACCGTGAGCCGCGTGGTGGGCGGAGCCATAGCCCGCCAACTCCTTGAAGCTCAGGGAATAACGATTACATCGCGCATCGCCTCCATCGGAGCGAAAGAGAATCCGACCGAAGACGACATCAAGCGAATCGTAGAAGCGGCTAAAAACGAACAAGATAGCGTAGGCGGAGTGGTGGAATGTACCGTCAGCGGCCTGCAGGCGGGAGTGGGCAACCCGGTATTTGCCAAACTGCAGCAGATGCTTGCCGGGGCCATGCTCTCCATCAGCGCCGTCAAGGGGTTCGAGTACGGAATGGGCTTCGAGGGCGTCGGGAGCCGCGGAAGCGAAGTGGCCGATGAATTCTGCGTCACGGCAGACGGAAAGGTAGCCACCCGCACCAACTATTCCGGTGGTATTCAGGGCGGGATCTCCAACGGCCAGCCCATCGTGATGCGCGTGGCTGTAAAACCCACGCCCACCATCTCCCGACCTCTTCAAGCCGTTGATGATCAGGGGCAAGAGGTAACGCTTACGGCTCGTGGCCGTCACGATCCGAGCATACTTCTTCGCGTGCCAGTGGTGATAGAGTCGATGGCGGCAATGACCATTCTCGACGCAATGCTGATGTCGGGAATGACACCGGCGGAGCGTTAACTGATGACACAGGGCCATTACGGGGAGATGAAACCATACACCGACTACTCCGACTTCCTCGCGCGGTATTTTCCCGTCAAGATGCAGAAACTGACGGTAGATGCCGGCTATACCTGCCCTAACCGCGACGGCACGCTGAGCCGCGGCGGATGCATTTACTGCAACAACCGCTCCTTCTCCCCATCCTTGCTGGCGCAGAGAGCTTCCGAATTGCATAAGCCCGGGAGGGTGGCAGCCCAACTGGAGGCCGGGAAGGCGTTCTTTGCGCGGAAATATCCGAAAATGCGCTATTTGGCTTATTTCCAGAGCTATACAAGCACATATGCGCCGCAGGAAGAGGTGGTGGCCATGTGGCGCGAAGCCCTGACTGTCGAAGGAGTAGATGGCCTGGTAATCGGTACACGGCCCGACTGCCTCCCCGACGAAATGCTGGAGGAGCTCAAGCAACTTAACACTCAGATATTCATTGAATTCGGAGCAGAGACCACCCACAACCGCACCCTGCAGCTCATCAACCGCTGTCTGACATGGGAGCAGACCGAGGTTGCCGTAGGCCGCTGCGTCGCCGCGGGATTTCCTGTTGGCTTACACTTGATTATGGGTCTGCCCGGCGAGACTCGCGAGATGATGATGCAGTCGGTGGCCAGAGCCGCCGCTCTCCCCATCTCCACCATAAAATTCCATCAGCTCCAGGTGATTTCCGGGACTACTCTGGCCCGGAAGATGACCTCCTGCACCAATGAAGTGATTGAATCAGCGGGAGGGGCAGCCCAAACGATCGAGTATTTCTTTGAGGGTGAACGCCTTGGAATATTTTCGCTTAAAGAATATCTTGATCTCTGCGTGGAGATTATCGACTGCGTCAACCGCATCAACCCCTCGCTTGCCATAGAGCGTTTCACATCGTCAGCCCCCGCCGACATGCTGCTGTTGCCTCGCTGGGGACTCAAAAATTACGAATTTGTGAACAGGCTCAATGCCCGTCTCAATGATAAGCATAATGCCAGGCTCAATGCCGGTCCTGCTCAAAGAAGATGATTTCCTCTTCCAGACGGCGGCAAAGCGGCAAAGTAAGCTGACATTTACGCGCATACTCCGCATTCAGCAATGGTCGTACCTCTTCAGCTGCGGCTTTTCCTGAGGATAAAAGATTGACAAGCAAACGTATGGCAGTATAACGCTCCATATCCGGAGCTGCCTTTCCGAGTCCATTTGCGCCATCGGCATCCTCCTTCGGCATCAGCGAAGCTGCGGCAAGCGCCAGAGCCTGTGGATGAAAACGCAGCAGCGAATGGCACAGTATATCGGCCACCTCCACCGTCTGAGCCTGCGGCATCCAGGATTCAGCCAAAGCGGCCACACGCACCTGCTGATCAACGCTTTCATTGCCTTTTAAGTCCTTAGAGCCTTCTTGTACACCAACTGTCGCCCCTCTGAGCACCGGACCAACGAGCAGAGGTGCCAGCAGGCGGCTCTCGCGGGTGTTGACATTGTCCCAGAGCGTGTCCGCAAGGTCGACAATCTCGCCTGAGTTGAGACCCCAGTCTGTGGCAATCTCAGCAGCTATATCCTTGAGCTGCGGAAGATTAAGACCGAAATTGACTCGATAATTGAGTCCTCCGCGGCGCATCTGGTCGGCAAGTATGCCGTTGCGCATGGCGAAAAATCGGCGTTTCACCCTCTGAAGCGGCGAAAAAGCCTCCTCGGGGGTGTCGGGAGTATCATTATGGGTATGGCTCATGGCAAAAGTTCTTTAAAATTCATATCTTCCGCTGCCTCAGGCTCATAAAGCGTAGTCAGGGCCGGAAAGGCAGCGGATTTTAACGTTATTTTTATCTGCGCAATCACCATTTCGGGTGAACCGCTATATACAGCAACTTGTTTAAATAGCAAAGGGATAATGATAAATATATTTGCTATGAAAACTCTTCGCTCTCTCAATCTCCGCGTCAGGCTTTTGACCTGCCGGATCTTAAGCCTGATCATGGCCGTCACGACGGCCGCAGGCGCATATCATGCAGTTGCCGAAACAAACTCGTCAGTGACCACAACGTCAGCCGTGCCTACCGAGAAGGCCACATATGATCCGAATGTGGGGCCCCAGGTGCCTCCGGGATATATGGGCATCAGTCCGGTGGTCTCCGGGTCTGTCGACTATTCCAAGGTGCCTGAAAAAGCCCGCAAATTCCTGTCGAAGCATTGCGACGGCCATGCCGTGGTGCTCTGCGAGAAAAGCTTTCTGAAGAACACTTACGATGTGGGGCTCGCCGACGGCATAGTGATGCGATTCAACGCCAAGGGCGACCTGATCCACATCAAGGCTCCGGCCAACTACACTCTGTCGCCTGCACTGCTGAAGGCTGTAGTTCCCGGCAAGCTTTACCATCTGCTCAACCACAACGGATTTGATTCAGCAATCGAGTCTGTCGACCGTCTGAAAGGCGGATACTCGCTCGAGGTAGCCGACCCGGTGTTCGAGAAGGTGCTCTACGGCAATTCGGGAGTGCTCACCCTCGTGGTCGAAAAGTAAGCGCCCGCTGACTCTTCTGCGGGTTACGGACTTCGGCTGACTATTTCTCTGTCAGAGGTGAATAGTCGCGCGAATAGCGCAGCATCTGAGGCAGATAACCCTCCTCATAGCTGACGGTGACATCGGTAATGTTGCCGTCAGCATCTTTTACGGGGGTATAGACCGGATTCACAAAGCCCTTGTAGGGAGCGATGTTGAGATGTGAATAGCGTTCCAGTACCTCCTGATGCAGTTCGGGATTCACCTTCACGCCGTATTTCTCTACCAGCGCAGCCCCGGCAGCATAGTCGCCCTCGCTCTTAATGCGCTGAATCTCACCGAGAAGCTGACCGAAGAGCTCGCGCAGACGGCGGTAATCATTGATTTTCACATAGGTCTTGCCGTCGCGCTTCACCATCTCAACCACATTGTCGGCTTTGCCATGCTCAAGGGCCCACTCGGCGATGAGTTTGCGGTTGCGCATATGGGCTTCCTCCACGTCGTTGCCCGGCTGAATACGCATCAGCTGAGTCATGAGGCCGTTGAGCATATATTTGTAATATTCAGCACGATAGGCCTCGGGATCATCGAGCAGTCCGAGCTCAACCAGATGCGGATCAGCAAGATAATAGAGTGCGAAAAGGTCGGCACGCGTCTCCTCAAGCGTGGAGCCGTGGGCTTTGAGAGCGTCGGGATCTACTCCGGGGAGCAGGCGGCCGGAGCCATGACCCAGGCATTCGTGCAGGTCAGTATGGAGATTATCAGTGATAAACAGATACTTATCCATCCAGTCGGCCGTAGGCTTGTCAATTACGAATTCTTCGTTAAAGCCATTGCCGTGGGAGGCATCGTCGTAGGCCTGGGTAATATTCTCGATGCTAACCGATTTTGAGCCGTGGGCGGCGCGTATCCAGTTGGAATTCGGCAGATTGATACCGATAGGCGTGGAGGGGTAGGAATCGCCGGCCAGAATTGCGGCATTGATCACCTTGGCGCTGACGCCCTTCACCTCAGGTTTGCGGAAACGCGGGTCGATGGGCGACCGGTCTTCGAACCATTGGGCATCGTTGGCTATGGTGATGGTGCGCTCCGAAGCCTTGTGGTTCTTGAAGTTAACAATTGATTCCCATGAGCCGGTCATCCCCAGCGGGTCGCCGTAGCTTTCGATGAAGCCATTGATGAAATCGACCGTCGGAGCTGTATCTTCTGCCCAAAGGATTGAGTAATCGTCGAAGGCCTTGAGCGAACCGGTCTCGTAAAATTCGATAAGTTTTTCGATGCTTGCGCGCTGCTTGTCAGTTTCGGCATACGGGAGAGCCTTGCGCAGATTGTCAACGATACGCACTATGGCGTCGGAATAGAGGCCGCCAACCTTGTAGGGAAGCTCCACAATCTTGCCGTTTTGCTTTACTACCTTGGTATTCAGTCCGTAAGACACCGGCGTAGGATCCGAGGCATCCTTAAGTCCCTTGAAATAGGCCTCAACTTCAGCCTGAGTCACGCCCTCGCCGTACATATTGTTGGCTGATGTGAGGATAATATCCTGATTTTCTGCCTGATTTACGCGTTTGGCCATGTAGCCGGGGTCAAAAATCACACGGCTCAGCTCCTTGGCGTAGATGTCACGTGCATGCTCCACACCTTTGGAAAGCCCTGCGGGGAGCGCCTTGACCTGCGCGTCCATCCATTCGGCCGAAAAGCCGGGGACGAACTTGTCGGTGGAGTAATGATGGTGGATGCCATTGCCGAACTCAATCTGCTTCAGATAGGTCTCAAAAGCCTTGAACTGAGGATCCCGGCGTTCGCCTTTGTAATTTGTATAGATAGCCTCGCAAAGCTGGCGCACGGCGAGGTTGTAGCGTCCGTTCTGGTCCCAGAGGATATCGCGTCCGGCCAGTGCAGCCTCATTCAGATAATAGATAAACTTCTTCTGATCAAGCGACAGGTCGTCAAAACCCGGCACCACATAGCGGAGCACCTCGATGTCGGCGAAGCGGTCCACGACCGTTCCCGACGGATTGTTGGGGTCGGTATTGTTAGCCATTACGGTAAGAGTTGCGGCAGCCATAACTCCGGCTGCCCAGATTTTCGCAAATTTCATATAGTCAGTTTAATAGGAGACGGGATTATTCCACATAAAGCACGAGACCTTTGAGGTATTCGCCTTCGGGGTGGTAGATGTTGACGGGATGATCGGCAGGCTGGGTGAGCTGATGGAGGATGCGCACCTTGCGGCCGCTCTGGGCTGCCGCTGAGAACACTGCAAGCCTGAACTGCTCGCGGCTTACGGCCTGTGAGCATGAGAAGGTGAAGAGGATGCCGCCGGGGGCTATCTTTTCGAAGGCCTTGAAGTTGAGCTTCTGGTAGCCTCGCAAAGCGTTGCGCAGAGCGCTGCGGTGTTTGGCAAAGGCCGGAGGGTCGAGGATGATAAGGTCGTAGGCATCCTGCGCCATATTGTCAAGGAATTTAAAGGCATCCTCGGCATAGGAGCGATGACGGCTGCAGCCCGGGAAATTCAGCTCCACATTGGCATCGGTAAGCCGTACGGCCTTCTCCGACGAGTCGACCGAATGAACCTCCACGGCATCGCCGCGCAAGGCATATACCGAGAATCCGCCCGTGTAGCAGAACATGTTCAGCACCTTGCGGCCGCGGGCATAATGCTGCAGCAGCGAGCGGTTGTCGCGCTGGTCAAGGAAGAAGCCGGTCTTCTGACCGCGCAGCCAGTCGATGTTGAATTTCAGAGAGTTCTCAGTGGCTACGGCTGTCTCGAATCCACCCACGATATAGTCGTTCTGCGGATCAAGATGTGCTTTGTAAGGGAGGGTGGTTTCCGACTTGTAGTAGACATTGCGCACTCCCAGGCCAGGAAGCCCGACAATCTGGCGGGCGATGATCTGACGGGCGAAGTGCATGCCCGGCGAATGTGCCTGAAGCACAGCCGTAGGGCCGTATATGTCGACCACCAGGCCCGGCAGGAAGTCGCCCTCGCCATGCACCAGGCGGTAGGCATCGTTGTCCTCGCGGGCAAGGCCCAGAGCCTGACGCAGGCGCAGAGCCTGCTCCAGGCGCGTGCGGAAGAAGTCGGGCGTAATCTCCGTATCGGCAAAGTCGAGCATACGCACAGCTATGCTTCCTATCTGGAAATGTCCCACGCCGACTATACGCGAGCGGTCGGCTGTTACCACCTTCACCACATCCCCCTCTTCCAGCCCTTCGGGCAGGGGGTCGGCAAGGGCTCCGGAGAATACCCAGGGGTGATAGCGGTCGAGCGATTCTTCTTTACCTTTCTTAAGGCGCAATATCTTGTAGTCCATAGGATTTTGCATATATCAGACCGGGAGGGTGCCTCACGGGCTTTCCCGGCTATTTAATTACAAAGCGGTACAGATCGTTGAAATTGGCATAGAGAAGCAGAGCCACCAGGAAGCACATGCCGGCGATCTGAGAGTATTCCAGCACCTTCTCCGAGGGTTTGCGGCGCGTAACCACTTCCCAAAGCAAGAACACCACATGGCCGCCGTCGAGCGCCGGGATGGGAATGATGTTCATGAACGCCAGAATAATCGACAGGAAGGCCGTCATCTCCCAGAATGTGCGCCAGTTCCATGCCGAGGGGAAAAGATTGCCGATAGCGCCGAAGCCGCCGATGCTCTCGGCTCCCGATTTGGTGAAGAGATACTTCAGGGAGCTTACATAGGTGGTCAGCTGGGATGTGCCGTCGTGGATGCCTACGGGAATGGCCTCCAGAAGGTTGTAGCGTGTGATGTCGCACTCAAACACCTCCTGCGGCATGCGCAGGCCGAATCCAAGTTTCCCTTCTGCCGTGGGTACAGCCTTAAGAATCAGGCTCTTGCTGTCGCGAATCACCTCTACGGGCACTTCCTTGCCGGCATACGCCTGCAGGGCGGGCACCAGTTCGGAGTAAGCTCTTGTGGTAGAGTCGCCTACGGCTATGATGCGGTCGCCCTCCTTCAGTCCGGCCTTGGCTGCGGGCTCACCGGGGAGCACCTGCTTGACAAACACCGGCACACGGATGGCCATTATAGGATCATCCTGAGGCAGAGTCAGCAGGGCATTATCAGGGAGCGCGATGCTGACGGTATCCCCCTGGCGGAGCACTGTCACCACCTTGGAATCAAGCATCCGGTAGATGACGTCGCGCTGACGCGAGTCGAGAAGCTCGCCGTCGGCCTCAAGCAGGATGTCGCCGTTGCGGAATCCGAGGGCCTGTGCCGCCGGGGTAAAGTCCATCCCTTCGTAGGCATTCCGGAAGGGGATAGTCTTCTCGCCCCAGTACCACGCTATGCCGGCGTAGATAATGATGGCCAGGATGAAATTGTTGATTACACCTCCGGTCATCACCAGCAGGCGCTGCCAGGCGGGTTTGGAGCGGAATTCCCACGGCTGAGGCTCCTGCTTCATCTGCTCCTTGTCCATCGACTCGTCGATCATGCCGGCAATCTTCACATAGCCTCCCAGCGGGAGCCAGCCGATGCCGTAGGTGGTCTCGGAGTTCTTCGGTTTCCACTTTGCCAGCGAGAACCAGGGGTTGAAGAATATGTAGAACTTCTCAACGCGGATTTTGAACAGACGCGCCCATAGGAAATGGCCCAGTTCGTGAATTATCACCAGCAGCGACAGGGCCAGCACCAGCTGCAGAGCTTTTATAAGGAATGTTTCCATTTTCAGAGATTTAGATTTTTGATTCGGCAAAGGCGCGGGCTTCGGCATTGAAAGTCACATAATCATCGAGCGTCGGAGAGGCAACGAACGGCATGGCCTCAAGAGTCTCCATGATAAGCTCATAGATGCGTTTGAAGCCTATCTTTTCGTGGAGGAAGGCAGCCACGGCCACTTCGTTGGCAGCATTGATGACGCAGGCGGCTGTGCCGCCGCGTTCCAGCGCATACTGGCCCAGCGTGATGCCGGGGAAGCGCTCAGTGTCAGGCTCTTCAAAGGTCAGATTCAGCATCTTATCGAGCGTAAGGGGCGAATCGGAGGTGGCGAGCCGGCGCGCATCTCCCAGAGCGTAACGGATGGGCAGACGCATGTCGGGCACTCCAAGCTGAGCCTTCACGGCGCCGTCGACGAACTCCACCATCGAGTGTACTATCGACTGAGGATGAACCACTGCCGTAATCTTTTCCTTCGGCATGTCGAAAAGCCAGCGGGCCTCGATGATTTCGAAAGCCTTGTTGACCATAGTGGCGGAGTCGATGGTAATCTTGGCGCCCATCGACCAGTTGGGATGCTTCAGGGCGTCGCGCATGGTCACGCTTCCGAGCTTTTCAGCCGGGAGAGTGCGGAACGGGCCGCCGGAAGCCGTAATGATGAGGCGGCGGACACGGGAGCGGTCCTCACCCACGAGACACTGGTATATGGCTGAATGTTCAGAGTCGACAGGCATCAGGCGCGAATGTGACTTGGCCAGAGCAGCCGTCACCAGTTCGCCGGCCACGACCATGGTCTCTTTATTCGCCAGAGCTATGTCCTTGCCGGCACCTATGGCGCGCAGCGTGGGAGCCAGGCCGCTGTAGCCTACCGTTGCGGTCACTACCGTGTCGAAGCAGTCGGCCTCCATGGCGTCGTTGATGGCGTCCTGACCGGCGGCCGTGGCTATGCCGAGCGGCTGCAGGGCGTCGCGCAGCTTCCAGTAGAGCGTCTCGTCGGCGATGATGGCACGCTCTGGACGCCAGCGGATAGCCTGCTGAATGAGTGTGTCGACCTTGCGTCCGGCCACGAGCAGCGTCGGGGCGAACCGGTCGGGATGTTCCGAAATTACGTCAAGCGTCTGGGTGCCTATCGAACCTGTAGAGCCCAGAATGGCTATACGCTTGCGGTTGCTGTGTTGATTCACTGTGTTTTCTTCTTCCTTTCGGTCAAAAAATCAGCCGGACATGCCCCGCCCGGGGCTTGGTCGTCAGGCAAAAAAATTGCAAGTTGGCAGGTGCATTCCCTACCAACTTGCAAAGGTACAAAATTTTCCGTTATTTTTATAGAGGTCTTTTCAATAGTGGCTGTCGGAATTCAGTTCCGAAGGGGTCACCGGCTTTGAGGTCATCTTGTGCCATACATAAGCGATGTAGCCCACCACTACGGGGACGAGCACCGTGACCCATGCCATCACTTTCAGAGTGAACTCTGTCGACGAGCTGTTGTAGATCGTCAGCGAGCTCTGCGGGTCGGTGACCGACGGGAGGTAGGCGGTGTTGTTGTAGCCGCTGATGCAGAACAGACATACCACCACAGCCACCACTCCGGCGCCTGCCCACCAGAATCCGCCTTTGAATCCGGCGTCGAGAGCCGTGCGGAAGACTCCGTAGAGCACTAAAAGCACTCCGATGAGGAACGTAGCGCCTACCCACCAGAGGTCGATGAGGTTAAAGAAGTATTTGTAAGGCACCTTTACCACCAGGCCATCTTCCATCGTGGAGTAACCGTCGGCTGTGAAAAGCGCATAAAGAAAACAGAGGAACAGCATGGTGAACACCGTGCCGTTGATAAGCACACGGCGGCGCATCTGACGCGCAAAGCCTGCCTCATTGCCGCTGCGCACGCTGTACTCCAGAAAGAGCGCACCCATGGTGCGGGCAAGGAAGAGCACCGCGAAGCCCAGAAGCAGGCAGGGAAGGGAGAAGATCACGTCCCAGCCATGGCTCGGCCCCCAGGTGGAGATCACCGGCGAACCGGCATCGAGGATGCTGCCGCGGGCCACTGTGAAATCAGCCCCGAAAAACTGAATTCCGACGGCTTCGCCAAGCAGCACGCACCCTACAGCGCCATTGAACCAGAGGAACATGTCGTAAGTGGCTGTGCCGAATACATTTCCCGCTTTCGAGCGGAATTCATAGCTGAAAGCCTGCATCACAAAGCTCAGCAGGATTATCATCCACAGCCAGTAAGCCCCGCCGAAGCTCGTAGAGTAGTAGAGCGGGAAGGAGGCGAAGAAGGCTCCGCCAAACACCACCAGAGTGGTGAACGTCAGCTCCCACTTGCGCCCCAGAGCACTGACTATCAGAGCCTTGTCGGAGGCGTCGCGGGTTCCCATTATCATAGTTTGGCCTCCCTGCACAAAGAGCAGGAACACCAGCAGTCCGCCAAGCAGCGCAATCACGAACCACCAATATATCTGTAATGCTTCCATTATCTTGAGTCTTTATAAGTTACGAATTGAGGATGTCTTTTTTCGCGGCTTTGCGGATTTCGCGGGTCATGATGCTGACTTCAGCCACCAGCAGACCGGTGAATACTACCACAAACATCCAGAATGTCAGCTGCACGGAGCCGGCCGATATGGCGCTCACAGCCGCCCGGGTCGGCAGCAGCCCCTCGATGGTCCAGGGCTGGCGGCCCATTTCGGCCGTAACCCATCCGGCTTCGCTCACAATCCACACGACAGGGATGGTCAGCAGGCCGAAGAATACCACCCATCCGCTCTTCATAGCGCCCGGCTTGCGGTAGACAAGCAGCAGCATTGCGATGAAGAAGAGCAGCAGATAGCCGCCTCCGGCCACCATGATATGGAATGAATAGTACGTCAGCGCTACCGGCGGCACAGCCTCGTAGGGTGAATCCAGATAGCCGTAGCCGAAATATTTGAAATCGGCATCTATCGCCTTCTTGGCCACGGCCATAGCGGCGGTGTCACCGGCATTCATGGCTGCACCGTAGTCGCGCAGAGCCTGCTGCACGGCCTTGCCGCGTACGATACGCTCGGCATAGCTTACAGTGTTGATAGTGTCGCCGTTGGCGTCAAGAGCCACGCCCTTGATCAGATCGTTGATACCGGCCACATAAGCGTCGGCATCATGATAGGCCAAAACCGAAAGCCCCTTGGGGATAGAGATTTCAGCCAGAATAGGTTTCTCATTGTTTTCCAGGTTCTTATCGGGATTGATGATACCGAAAGCTACAAGCGGTGCACCCTTGCTGCCGTCGAAAAGCGCCTCCATGGCCGCAAGCTTCATAGGCTGACGGCGGGTAACCTCCACGGCCGAGCCGTCGCCGCTCCAGATGGTCAGCACGATGCCTGCCAGACCTACCCATGAAGCGATTTTGATGGAGTCTTTTGCCATCTCAGCGTTGGATTTCTTGAAGAGGAACCAGCAGCTCACGCCGACCACAAACACGGCACCGAGCACCCAGCCCGAAGCCACCGTATGGGCTATCTTGTTAAGAGCCATGGGCGAGAAAGCCACGTCGGCAAACGATACCATCACATTGCGCATCTGAGCCGGATCAAACTCCATCCCGACGGGATATTGCATCCAGGCATTTGCCACCAGAATCCAATAAGCCGACAGGCAGACGCCGATGGCAGTGAGCCATGTGGCAGTCAGATGAAAACCTCGGCTCACGCGTTTCCAGCCGAAGAACATCACGGCTATGAAGGTCGACTCAAGGAAGAAGGCCGCTATACCCTCGATAGCCAGCGGCGCTCCGAAAATGTCGCCCACGAACCATGAGTAGTTGCTCCAGTTCGTGCCGAACTCGAATTCGAGTATGATGCCCGTAGCCACACCGCAAGCAAAATTGATACCGAACAGCAGCATCCAGAATTTCGTAATCTTGAGCCAGCGCTCGTTGCCGGTCTTGTAATAGATGCTTTCCATGATGCCCACAATCAGCGAAAGGCCGATAGTGAGCGGTACGAAAAGCCAATGGATGATGGCCGTAAGGGCAAATTGCCCGCGCGACCAGTCGACAGTAGTTAAAAGTTCGTCCATGGTAGTTTGTTATAATTGTTATATTTTTGGTTCTATCTGTCGGTCAGGGCTGTACGGACCGCCTCGGCGCGCTCGGCGTCGGTGGAGTAATTCTCCTGGAGGATGTCGGGAAAGAAAAACAGCCTGAAGACCAGGAAAAGGATTGCAAGCTTGATGATGATCAGAAGCCACAGCTTGCGCCCGACGGTCATCTGGCGAAACCCGTCGACATACATTCTGTAGGCCTTGTATAAGAATCCTTTCATCCTTCGTTGTTGGCCAGCCCGAAGAGTGCCTGCAGGCTCGCGGCTTTGCGGCCGCCGGAGCATGAATCTGCGCTCTCGGATTGGATTTTTTCTTTGCAGAGAAAGATTTTTTCAGCTAACTTTGCCATCCGGTTGCACCGCCTCTCCCCTGCAACACGCAAATATAGCTAAACAATTTTTAAAATAATCCCATTTTAGCAATAAAAGATTTATGGCAAACTGGTTTGAATGTAAAATTCGTTACGATAAGACACAGGAAAACGGCTCAATCAAAAAAGTAACCGAACCATTTCTGGTTGATGCCCTGAGCTTTACCGAAGCCGAGGCACGCATCATCGAAGAGCAGACCCCGTTCGTAAGCGGCGAGCTGAACGTTTCGGCTGTAAAACGCACGAAAATCTCGGAAATCTTCTGGGATGATTCAGCCGACCGCTGGTATCTGGTTAAAGTAGCTTTCATCACCATCGACGAAAAGACAGCCGTGGAGAAGAAAGCTATATCGCAGATTCTCGTGGCAGCCACCGACTTCAAAGGCGCTCTCAACTCGTTCATGGAAGGGATGAAAGGCACAATGGCCGACTTTGAGATTCAGTCAATCACCGAAACACCCATCATGGATGTCTACAAAGTGAAATCCCCTGATAAAAAAGATTAAGCCGTGAACCGGGATTACTCCGACAGCACTTCCGCCCGGGCCGGAGAGCAGGAAGCAACCTCGACCATAGTTTCCAGGCTTGACAACATCTTAGCCACCCTCCCCGAAGGCGTCAATCTGGTGGCTGTCTCCAAATTTCATCCCGTAGAAGCCCTTCGGGAGGCTTACGATGCCGGTCAGCGCCATTTCGGCGAGAGCCGCGTGCAGGAGCTGACGGTCAAGGTGCCGGCGCTCCCTGCCGACATCCTGTGGCACTTCATCGGCCACCTCCAGACCAATAAGGTGCGCCAGCTGCTTCGCCAGCGCCCCGCCCTGATTGAAAGCGTCGACACAGAGCGCCTGCTGGGCATCATCGATCAGGAGGCTGAGCGTCAGGGGATTGTGGCCAGAGTGCTGCTTCAGCTCCATGTGGCCCGCGAAGAGACCAAATTCGGCTTTTCGCCGGATGAAATGCTCGACTATTTCGCCGGACGCCGCTTCGAGAGCCTGAAGGCCACCCACATCTGCGGCATCATGGGAATGGCCTCCAACACCGACGATACCGCCCGCGTCAGCGCCGACTTCGAGACCATAGCCTCAACTTTCCGCCGCATAACAGAGCTATGCCCCGACCTGCGCGGCTTCGACACGCTCTCGATGGGAATGAGCCACGACTATCCGCTGGCCATAGCCGCCGGCTCCAACTCCGTACGCATCGGCACCGCCATCTTCGGCGAGCGCGTCTACTGACCGGAGCGGCCGGGCCTCGCCCAAGGGCCTTCTTCGCGACAGGGAGGATAATTCTGATAATTCGTACAAGTCATATAATTCGTATAACTCAGATATTTGTTTACGAATTATACGATTTATTTTTACTCCTGCCGGCGAATCATAAGCAATGCGTTATGTATATCATATGCGCAATTTTTAAAATATTTAAGTGAACATTTGGTTAATTTAGGATTTATTCATACCTTTGCCGCAGGTAAACGAAATTATAGATACGAAAACACATCAACCCAAATATCTCCAGCGGCTCGCCCTCACCGGCGGGCCGTTGCCGTATCCTGCCGGAGCTGACGGAGGCCGATTTTCGAGCCGGCATCTGGGCGGGATGGAGCCGGAATGGAGCGATTCCCGCTGCAATTCCCGCCGTGGTCAAGTTTTTATAGTCGGAAAAATTTGCTGAGAATGATGAAAAATCTGTAAATTTGCGTGATAAACCGTCACTGGGCTTTCTGCGTCCATGCCAAAAAGGGAGAAAGCCAGCCTTACAAACCGCGAAAATCCAAAACTCAATAATTCAAAACACTTTAATTTCTAAACATTTATGTGGTTAACATCCTCATCCATAGGTAGGAAGTTCATCATGTCGCTGACAGGTGCCTTCCTGATCCTATTCGTGACGTTTCACGTGTTGATGAACGGGGTTGCACTCTTCTGGCCCACCGCCTACAACGAAGTATGCCTCTTCCTGGGCGCCAACTGGTATGCCCTGATTGGTACCCTCGTGCTGGCAGCCGGTTTCGTGCTCCACATCATCTACGCCATTTGGCTCACCATCCAGAACCGCAAAGCCCGCGGCTCGCAGCGTTACGCCGTGACAGCCCGTCAGCCTCAGGTAGAATGGTCGTCGAAAAACATGCTCGTGCTCGGCATCGTAGTGCTTGCATTCCTTCTGGTCCACCTCTATCAGTTCTGGGCTAAGATGCAGCTTGCCGAGATCGCAGGCTTCGAAGCCATCGACCCCGTCACCGGTGAAGCCATCCCTGCCGCTGCCGGCACATGGTTTATCCAGCTTGCTTTCCAGAATCCCGTGACGCTGGTTATCTACCTCATCGGCTTCATCGCCCTGTGGTTCCACATGACCCACGGCTTCTGGTCGATGTTCCAGACCGTAGGCTGGAATGGCAAAGTGTGGATGAACCGCCTGAAATGCATCGGTACCGTATGGGCCACCTGCGTAGTGCTCCTGTTCGCCGTTGAAGCCATCGTCTTCACCGTCCAGGCCAACAAAGGCGTCTACACCGAGTGCCCCGCCCTGCAGCAGCAGTACATGGATATGCTTGAAGATGGCGAAGCCGTCAGCATCCAGGAGACTCCCTGCGCAGCATCAGAGTGCACCAAGACCGTCTGCATCGAGGCTGAAGAATGCACCGAGGCCGTATGCGACAGCGCTGCTACTCCCAACGAATCCAACGATAACAACTAAACATCTTTTCAGATATGGCCGATATTAAAAATCTCGAGGGCATGATCGACTCCACGTCGATTATGGGCGACTACGCCGACATCGAGTCGTCGAAGCTCCCCGAATATCAGATCGATTCCAAAATTCCCGAAGGTCCCGTAGCTGAAAAGTGGACCAACTACAAAGCACATCAGAAACTCGTGAACCCCGCCAACAAGCGCAACCTCGACATCATCGTGGTCGGCACCGGTCTGGCAGGCGCATCCGCAGCCTCCACTCTGGGCGAGCTCGGGTTCAACGTATACAACTTCTGCATCCAGGACTCTCCTCGCCGCGCTCACTCCATCGCAGCCCAGGGCGGTATCAACGCTGCCAAGGACTATCAGAACGACGGCGACTCAGTGTACCGCCTGTTCTACGACACGGTAAAGGGCGGCGACTTCCGCTCGCGTGAAGCCAATGTCTACCGTCTGGCTGAAGTATCGTGCAACATCATCGACCAGTGTGTGGCTCAGGGTGTACCTTTCGCACGCGAATACGGCGGCCTGCTGGCCAACCGCTCGTTCGGCGGCGCTCAGGTAAGCCGTACATTCTACGCCAAAGGCCAGACCGGCCAGCAGCTGCTGCTCGGCGCCTACTCGTCGCTCAACCGCCAGATCAAGAAAGGCACCGTGCATAGCTTCAACCGCCGCGAAATGCTCGACATCGTCATCATCGACGGCCGTGCCCGCGGTGTGATCATGCGCAACCTCATCACAGGCGAAATCGAACGCTACGCAGCTCACGCTGTAGTGCTCGCCACCGGCGGCTACGGCCGCGCTTTCTTCCTTTCCACCAACGCCATGGGCTGCAACGGCTCCGCCGCCATCCAAGCTTTCAAGAAGGGCGCTTACCTGGCCAACCTCGCCTTCACTCAGATTCACCCCACCTGTATTCCCGTCCACGGCGAAGACCAGAGCAAGCTCACCCTCATGAGCGAATCGCTCCGTAACGACGGCCGCATCTGGGTGCCCAAGAAGAAAGAAGATGCCGAAGCTATCCGCGCCGGCAAAAAGAAACCTACCGACATCCCCGACGAAGACCGCGACTTCTATCTGGAGCGCCGCTATCCCGCCTTCGGTAACCTCTGCCCGCGCGACATCGCTTCGCGCGCAGCTAAGGAGCGTTGCGACGCAGGCTACGGCGTAGGTACGGGCAATGCCGTCTACCTCGACTTCAAATACGCTATCGACCGCCTGGGCGTCGATGTGGTCCGCGACCGCTACGGCAACCTCTTCGATATGTATCAGATGATCTCGGACGACAACCCCTACGAGACCCCGATGATGATCTTCCCCGCCAGCCACTACACCATGGGCGGTATCTGGGTTGACTACGAGCTGCAGACCTCAATCAAGGGCCTCTTCGCCATCGGCGAGTGCAACTTCTCCGACCATGGCGCCAACCGTCTGGGTGCTTCGGCCCTGATGCAGGGTCTGGCCGACGGTTACTTCGTACTCCCCTACACGATGCAGAACTATCTGAGCGACCAGATCAAGGTGCCGCGCTTCTCCACCGACGCTCCCGAATTCGAGGCAGCCGAGAAGGGCGTGCGCGAGCGCATCGCCAAGCTAATGGCCATCAAGGGTACCAAATCGCCCGACCAGCTCCACAAGAAGCTCGGCCACGTGATGTGGAATCTCGTAGGTATGGGCCGTACGCTCCAGGGTCTGGTAAAAGCCATCGACGAGATCGAAAAGGTACGTCAGGAATTCTATTCCGACCTTCGCATCGTGGGTTCTGCCGACGACCTCAACACCGAGCTTGAGAAGGCTCTCCGTCTGGAAGACTTCCTCGTAATCGCCAAGATGATGGCCATCGATGCCCTCCACCGCAACGAATCCTGCGGCGCTCACTTCCGCGAAGAATACCAGACTGCCGACGGCGAAGCTGCCCGTAACGACAAAGACTACATGTATGTAGGCTGCTGGAAGTACACCGGCGACAACGAGAAGCCCATCCTCCTGAAGGAGCCGCTCACATACGAGTCGATCAAGGTTCAGACCCGCAACTACAAATCGTAATTTCGAACCACGTCTATTCCAAACAGAAAATCAATTATGGAACATACAATAAATGTAAACTTGAAAATTTGGCGTCAGCGTGGTCCCAAAGAGCCCGGTCAGTTCGTCAAATATCGCGTTGAGAATGTCTCCACCGGCAGCTCCTTCCTGGAGATGCTCGACATGCTCAACCAGCAGCTCGTCGACAAAGGCGAAGAACCCGTAGTCTTCGACAACGACTGCCGCGAAGGCATCTGCGGCATGTGCTCGCTCTACATCAACGGCCATCCCCACGGCCCCGTGCAGGGCATCACTACCTGCCAGCTCCATATGCGTAAATTCCACGATGAAGAAGAGATCGTGGTAGAGCCCTGGCGCTCAGCCGGTTTCCCGGTAATCCGCGACCTTATGGTCAACCGCAACGCCTTCGACCAGATTCAGCAGGCCGGCGGTTACGTATCGTTCAACTGCGGCGGCGCCCCCGACGCCAACTCGCTTCCCATCTCGAAAGAGGTGGCCGACGAGGCTATGGACTCCGCCACCTGCATCGGTTGCGGCGCTTGCGTTGCAGCCTGCAAGAACGGCTCCGCCATGCTCTTCGTATCCGCTAAGGTAAGCCAGTTCGCTCTGCTTCCCCAGGGCCAGGTGGAACGCGCACGCCGCGCCCGCGCCATGGTCAAGAAGATGGACGAGCTGGGATTCGGCAACTGCACCAACACCGGTGCCTGCGCCGCCGAGTGCCCCAAGAACATCTCGCTGAGCAATATCGCCCGCCTCAACCGCGAATTCATCAAAGCAAAGTTCCAGGACTAATCCCCTGGCTTTACTGACATATCAGGCGCCGGAGCTTCAGGCTTCGGCGCCTGTTTTTTTAGAGCCGGTTCTAATCCGAATCAGCCATCTTTCAGGCCAAATTCTCCATTGAGCGGCATTTTAAGGCTGTAGTATGAAAAAATTAGACATAAATGGATGCGGAGATTGATTTTTTATGTAAATTAGACGTCCCAAATCGGCCCGGCACGTTTCATAAGGGTACACGGTTCAACAATTCGGGCACCGGGGGAGTTATTATAATTAAATACCAGACAAAACTGCTTCATCGCATGCATTATAAAACCTTTAACGGACATCTGCTTGCCCTTTGCGTCATGGCGCTATCCGCTTTCCATGCTCAGGGCGAACCCGCACGAAAAGCATCCGGCAACGCCGACGATCAGACCGCCCGGCCGCGCCAGTACGTAGCCACCAAAGCCTACCGGTGGGTCGACGACTCGATTATTCAGGGACCCTTCAAGGCCTATGCCCCTGATCCGCATAAGATTGTTTCCGACTATTACGCCCAGCCCGGGTTTAGAATGCCCGTAGAGCAGGAGTGGACGCTCAAAAACGACATCTCCATCTACCCCGAGCTGATCACGCCCAACAAACTTCACGAAGCCATATTCAATATGGGCCTCGACGAGATGGTCAACGCCGTGGAGCCCGACCTCACACTGCGCACAGGCAAGGAATGGCCCGGAGTGTGGACCCGCGACGTCAGCTACTCCATCATTCTGGCCATGGCCGCACTTCAGCCCGAGGCGTCGCGCATCTCGCTGGAACGTAAGATCAACGAAAACGGCCGCATAGTGCAGGATACCGGTTCGGGAGGCGCCTGGCCCATCTCCACCGACCGCCAGATATGGAGCATCGCAGCCTACGAACTCTACAAGACCACGGGCGACAAGGAATGGCTCCGCAAGATCTACCCCGTAATCAAGAATTCGCTTGAAGACGACTATAAAACCGTCTGCGACCCCGCCACCGGGCTCGTGCGCGGCGAGACCTCATTCATCGACTGGCGCGAGCAGAGCTATCCGCGATGGATGCAGATGTCGGACATTGCCCAGAGCGAGGCGCTGAGCACCTCGGTGGTTCATGCTCAGGCCTGGACCGTACTGGCCGAGATAGCCTACGCCTTGGGCGAGCCTGCCGAAGCCCGCAAATTCGAAGCGCGGGCTCAGGCGCTGTCAGACGCCATCAACAGCCAGCTCTGGATGGACGATAAGGGTTACTACGCCATGTATCGCTACGGGCGCGACTACCCCATCCTCAATCCGCGCGCCGAGACGCTGGGCGAGTCGCTCGCCATCCTCTTCGGCGTGGCCTCACCCAACCGCAGCCGCCTCATCACAGAGAAGAACCCCACCACCCCGTTCGGCACAGCCATCTTCTACCCGCAGATAGCCGACATGCCCGCATACCACAACAACGCACTATGGCCCTGGGTAGCAGCTTATTGGACGCTGGCTAACGCCAAAGTGGGCAATGAGGAGGGTGTGATGCAGGGGATCGGCTCGATTTTCCGACCGGCCGCCCTGTTCGCCACCAACAAGGAAAATTTCAACCTCGACAACGGCGACATCGCCACCGAGCTCAACTCCTCCAACATGCTGTGGTGTCTGTCGGGCAATCTGGCAGTCACCATGAAGGTGCTCTTCGGCATCAACTACGAGCCTGACGGCATCGAATTCCGTCCGTTCGTACCTAAAGTGCTGGGCGACAGCCGCTCGCTCAACGGTCTTCACTACCGCAACGCCACTCTCAACATCTCCATCACCGGCTACGGCTCCAAAATCGCCCATTTCTATCTCAACGGCAAGGAGCATGCGCCCTTTATCCCCGGCGACATCACCGGAGAGAACAATATCCGCATCGTCATGGCCGATAACAACCCCGAGCAGATGCGCATCAACGAGGTCGACAACCTCAAGGCGCCGCTGACTCCCATCGCTTGGCTTGCCAACGACCCGTCGGTGGATGCTCCGCTCGGCCCGGTCAACAATCTGCTGCAGTGGAACCCGATAGAATGGGTCGACCACTACAACATCATCCGCGACGGCAAGGTTATCGGCCAGACCAACGAGACCTCATGGCTGGCCACAACTCCGGGCGAATATCAGGTGATCGCCGTAAACTCCAACGGCACTGAATCGTTCGCCTCCGAGCCTCGTTCCAACGCCCAGACCATTCTGGCCGATTTCCCCAACGAGGGCGTCACAATCGAGTCAGACGAGGCTTGCAATGTGGGCCGTGCTCCGCTCCACGGCTACCGCGGTCAAGGCTTCTGCGAACTTGACCATAAGGCGGGGAGCACCACAGTGAATGTCAACGTACCCGAGGGTGGCGTCTATGCCATCCAGCTGCGCTACGCCAACGGCAACGGCGTACTAAACACAGAGAATAAAGCCGCCGTCCGCACCCTGCTGGTCGACGGCAAGCGTGCAGGCACCGTTGTGATGCCGCAGCGCGGAGCGGGCAACTGGAACGACTGGGGACTCTCCAATGTGGTAGAAACGCGGCTCACTCCGGGTCACCATCGCCTGACGCTGGTGTTCCTCCCCGAAAATGAGAATATGAATCTGCGCACCAACCACGCTCTGGCCGATCAGTTCGTCCTGCGTCGCCTGCGCCCGTAAAAGGTTGGGTTCCGCCGGCTGATACCATCAAGCCGGCGGGCCGCCATCCCGGAATGCGCCATAAGTCAGTGAGAAATCTGCGGCCGAATGCGGCCGAATGTGGATTTTTATTTCCGCAAATTTAACTTATTGGCTAACTTTGCATCATATTTAATGTGCGCCCTTCGCTGAAGGGCGTTGCAATGAATCAGAGTTTCCAATCTGCAATTGAACCGTCGCTCCTCTGGCGGTCTCCACGTCCACTCATCATGAATCTAACCCGCAGACATCTTGTGCTCGCCTCAGCCGCAGCGATAGCGGCGGCAGCATGGGCTTACAATGTAAAGGGCATAGTAGCCGACACCCAGGGTCAGCCCCTGATTGACGCCACAGTGCGCATACTTCAGGCTCGCGACTCCGCCTTCGTAAAGGGCGCCATCGCCGACGCCGACGGACGTTTCTCGGTGTCGGGCCTCAAAAACGGCTCCTACGTGGCCGAGGTGAACTATATCGGTTACGATAAGAAGACCCTCCCCTTCGCCATCTCCGGCTCATCGGTAAAGCTCGATACCATCCGCGTGAGCGAATCCAGCATCATGCTCAAGGAAGCCACTGTGGTGGGCGTCAAGACCCCCGTGAAGGTGATGCAGGATACCATCGAATTCAACGCCGACACATATAAGACTCCGCCGAATGCCGCTGTGGAAGACCTTCTCAAGCGCCTGCCCGGTGTGGAGGTAGACTCCGACGGCAAGATTACCGCCAACGGCAAGGAGGTGAAGAAAATTCTCGTCGACGGCAAGGAATTCTTCGCCGACGACCCCAAGGTAGCCTCCAAAAACCTCCCTGTCAACATGGTCGACAAGCTTCAGGTCGTAGACCGCAAGAGCGACCTTGCGCGCCTCACCGGTGTTGACGACGGCGAAGATGAGACAGTCATCAATCTTACCGTCAAGAAGGGGATGAAAAACGGCTGGTTCGGCACTGTGGAAGGCGGCTACGGCACTGACGACCGCTATCAGGCCACATTCAATATCAACCGCTTCTGGAACGACAACCAGATCACCTTCCTCGGTTCAGCCAACAACACCAACGATCTTGGCTTCACCGACGGCAACGGCAACCGTTTCCGCCGCTTCGGAGGCGACAACGGCATCAACACATCGCAGAACTTCGGCGTCAACTTCAATGTGGGCAACGGGGAAATACTCCGCGTGGGTGGCGACGTGATGTACAGCCACACCGACCGTAAATCGCTCAAGCGCCAGCGCCGCCAGTATTTGCTGTCTGACGCTTATTCCGACGAGAACTCCGAGTCGGAGTCGCGCGACCGCGGCCACAACCTACGCGCCGATTTCCGCATCGAGTGGAAGCCTGACTCGTTCAATACCTTCGACTTCCGCCCCACTTTCTCCTTCAACCGCAACCTCTCCGACATCATGGAGACCGACACGCTCTACGCGCTCAACCCCTTAGACGCGTCGCGCCCGTGGGTCAACCGCAGCTTCAACAACTCTTCGTCGCGGGGCAACAGCTACGAAGCCTCCGGCCGACTGATCTACAACCACAATTTCGCTTCCCATCGCGGCCGCTCCATCTCGCTGATGGCCAACTACCGCTTCAGCGATGTGCGCGAATATGAGAATGCTTTCTCCTACAACCATTTCTACCAGATTCTAAATCAGGAGGGCACCGACTCAATCGATTCCTACGACCAGTATACCGATTCCCACACCTGGAGCAACAACGTATCCGCACGCGTCAGCTGGACTGAGCCTCTGGGCAATGTATCCAACGGCCGTTTCCTGACGCTCAGCTACCGGATTCAGTACCGCTGGAACAACTCCGACAAATTCGTTGACCGCCGCTATCCCGACTTCGTCAACGGCATCGACGATCTGGCCAACCTCACCTTCACCCCCTGGGAACGCATGGATACGCTGTCGAACTCGTTCCGCAACGACTTCATAACGCAGGATATCCGCCTGGGCTTCAAACAGGTAAAGCCTAAATACACCTTGGATGCAGGCGTGTCGTTCGTCCCCTCGATGTCGAAGAGCCAGAATATGGTCCACAGCGAGCGCACCATCCCCGAGCGATGGGTATGGAACTATGCCCCCTTCCTGCGTCTGCGCTATCGCTTCGACAAGCAGAGCTCGCTGAACATCAACTACATGGGTCGCTCTTCCCAGCCTTCCATGACTCAGTTGCAGCCCGTGCCCGACTATACCAATCCGCTGAATGTGATCATCGGTAACCCGTCGCTGAATCCTACGTTCAGCCACAATATCCGCCTGCGATTCCAGAAGTTCTCGCCCGAAAGCCAGCGCTCCATAATGTCGATGATGGATGCACAGATCACACAGAACTCCATCATCTCGCGCACCGACTACAACCCCGCTACCGGCGGACGCCGCACTCAGTATGAGAATGTCAACGGCGTATGGAATATCCGCGTGATGAACATGTTCTCGCAGCCATTCGGCTCGAAGAAGACCTTCTCGTTCAACAACAACATCTTTGTGTTCTACAACCGTCAGGCCGGCTACAACAACGGGCTTCTCAACCGCTCGGGAACGCTGATATTCAACGAATCGCCCTCAATAGCCTTCCGCCCCGACAACCTCGAGCTGGAGCTTCGCCCCTACTACAGCATGCAGCGCACCACCAACTCCATCGAGAACATCAACACCCCGACGGTGCACCGCTACGGCGGCCGCTTTGACGGCTCCTACTACGCCCCCTTCGGCCTTGTGCTCGCCACCGACGTCAACTATCAGGCTACCAAGGGATACTCGCAGGGCTACAACACCAACACCTGGATGTGGAACGCCTCCATCTCCTATCAGTTCATGGCGGGACGCGCTGCCACGGTGATGCTCAAGGTCTACGACCTGCTGCAGCAAAAGTCGTCGATCCGCCGCTCCGTCACCGCCAACTATATCGATGATACTGAGTATAATACGCTCACACGCTACTTTATGCTCACCTTCACATACAAGTTTAATACCTTCGGCAAGGGAAACGAACCCTCCGACCGCAACCGACGCGGATGGGACGGCCCCGGCGGTCCCGGCGGACCGCCTCCAGGCCACCGTGGCGGACGCCTATAAACCTCACCCATACATCCATGAGCGATTTTACCCTCAACATACTGGGCTGCGGCTCTGCAACCCCCTCGCTTCGCCATCTGCCTGCCTGCCAGGTGGTTGACTTCCGCGGCCAGCTGATGATGATCGACTGCGGCGAGGGCGCCCAGCTCTCCATGCGCCGTCAGGGACTGAAATTCAACCGTCTGAGCCATATCTTCATATCGCATCTCCACGGCGACCACTGTCTGGGGCTCCCGGGGTTGCTATCGACGCTGGCGCTTCAGCAGAAGGGGGGCACACTGACGGTTCACACCTTTGCCGAAGGTGCGGAAATGTTCGGTAAAATCATGGATTTCTTCTGCCGCGAGCGCGATTACGAGCTGAAGTTCAACATCGTAGACCCCTCGAAGCCGTCGGTAGTGCTCGATACTCCGGCTTTGACCGTTGAGGCCTTTCCCCTGCGCCACCGCATCCCCTGCGTGGGCTACGTAATGCGCGAGAAGCCCAAGCTGCGCCATCTGCGCGGCGACATGGTAAAATTCCTCGACATCCCCGTTGCCAGGCTCCACTCCATCAAGGAGGGTGCCGACTACACGACCCCCGACGGGCGCCTTTTCACCAACGAACAGCTGACCAAGCCTGCCGACCCGTCGGCCTCTTACGCTTACTGCTCCGACACGCTCTACGACCCCTCAATCGTGCCTTATGTCAGCGGAGTAGACCTTCTCTACCATGAGGCCACATACGCCGACGATGCCACTCAGAAGGCACGTGAGCGCTTCCACTCCACAGCCTCGCAGGCAGCCTGCATAGCCCGAGACGCCAATGTCCGTCGCCTGCTCTTGGGCCATTTCTCAAAGGCCTATAATGACGAACTGCGCCACCTTGCGGAAGCGCAGTCGATATTTCCCGAGACTCTCATCGCCAACGAAGGGATGACCATCTCACTGTAAGCCAATCCAATATCATATAAAACTTATAAGAATTATACGATTTATAAGATTTACAAAATTTATTAGCGCCTCATCCCCGCGCTACCCTGCGCAATCAGCAGGGAAGGCGGCTTATAAGGTCGTCGTGAAGGGCGGTCTTATTGCGGATGTGATCGAGAACCATCTTCACAAAGGGATCACGCTCGAAGTCGCCGCGCACCTGCTCGAAGTCGCCGCGGCGGCTGCGTTCCGATGTGGCATCCACGCCGAAGCCTGTACGGGCCACTGACGAGAACTCCTTCTTGGCGTCTTCATAGAGCATCTTGTCCAGACGCACCACGCTGTCGCACCATTTGTCGGCGATCTCACGCACATCCTTCACCGTCAGCTCATACACATCCTTACCCCACCAATAGCGGAAATTCTCGGCTACCCATGTCCATTCCATGTCGTAGTAGTCGCGGCTGAGGGTGGCCAGGCGCTCGTTGACCTCTTCAATATCCTTGAACCGGCCCTGAGCTATGTCGGTGCAGAGGCGGCGGATCTCGTCGCGCGGAGCGATGAGGCCTGCCAGGTCGATCCATTCGCCGCGCCCCGATTCGTGGGTCGGACACAGGTGGCGACGGATGTCATCATCGCATGTAATAGTCTTGCCTTCAAGGCGTTTCAGCACCGAGTTACCCATGAACTTATCGATGGCCAGCCCGTAGTACATGCGCCCCTTTCTCAGGGCTGAAGCCTTCATCTGAAGCCCCTGATAAGAGTATACCTCCGAAGTTTCGCCCGATGTAGCCTCAATCTCGTCGAGCAGATTGATACCTGTAATCATCTTGGATACGGTGTAGGGGCTGAGAAGATTGAAGTTGACGTGGTCGAGTTTGTCGGAAGTGTGGCGTTTGTCACGCTTAGGCCATTTCATGGCGTCGCGGATGGTGCCCACGCTCTTGAGGTTCACGCCCGGCACGAGGTGTGCTTCGCCGGAGCGCTCTATAAGGTAGGAGAAGGGAAGGCGCGAGGTGTCGGCATGGCTCACGTGGCGGCCCATCACCAGCGAGAAGGCGCCGATATGGGCGGGCCAGAGGATGTAGCTGTCGGAAGTAGTCTTCGACCCGCGGTCGACCACACCCTGATGGATAGGGCCGAGCTTATACATGTGGTTGCTCTGGTTGGAGCCCGAGCCGGCGTTGAGGAATGAGAACATGCCGGCGATCAGAAGGCTCGACTTATGCATCGTCACGGTGTAGGGACCGGCAAAGATGGCCGCAGCCTCGCCGTTTTCGCAGGCGCAGTTGGCGAAGAAGAGCGAATCGTGGGCTGAGAACAGGCGCGAGAGCGACGATGCCTGTCCCACGAACGAATGTACCGCCACGGCTCCGGAATCTACCTTTGCTCCGGCCATGAAGATGAAGTCCTGACCAATCACATTGGGCCCGACATATACCGGGTCGGCCTGCTCCGACATTACAGAGCCGTTTTCGAGCTTTGTGGCGCCTTCGATGGTGGCGTAAGGGCCTGCATATACGTCTTTGATGGTGCCGGTGTTGATGATGGTGACATCATGGCTGATTTCGCCCCGGTCGCTGCGGCGGCTCTCCACATATTTGTCGATGAGGGCGCGCAGACTGCTTACCAGATCTTTATTATGGCGGTACATGGCCGAGATATAGGCTACATGAGCCGAAAGACGGTCAAAGATGGGAACTTCGCGGCCGCCCGTCTCATTGAGCACGGCCACCTCGACGCCATTGCCGAAGGTGGTGGAGCCGGAGCAGTTGATGGTGCCTGTATTCTCAATCACCACATTGTCGCCGATATTATAGTCGGCTATATAGTTGCCGATGCGGTTTATAAACACATTGTCGCCTATCGTACAGTTATGGACCACAGCGTTGTAGACTCCCGCCGGCATGGGGATTTTCCCGTCGCGGAGTATAGTGCCGGTGGCTGCTCCGAGTTTTACATCGCCTGAGAAATGGCTGCGGCGGTAACGCTCAGGGGAGAATGGGTCTGTGACCATCACGCGCTGCCAGTCGGTACTGGAGCATCCGTTGGCCTCCAGGGCTGCTATTTCGCTTGAATTTAAGTGACGATATGACATATTGAATCTGTGGATATGAGATGACTGATTATAAACTATTAGATTTCAGATAAGATTTTGGCAGAGAGTAAGGCTTCAAGGCTCACTGAAGACTCAGTCGGCGCTGAACTCGGGATGTGCCTTGACGTCATCGAGAGACATCCCCACAAGGTCTTTGGCCGACAGGAGCATCTCCTCTTTGGCGATGGGCCAGTCGATGCCCACGGCGAGGTCGTCGAAGCGCAGGGTGACTTCGCTCTGAGGGCAATAGATGTTGTCGACCTTATACTGGAACTGAGCCACATCGCTAAGCACGAGGAATCCGTGGGCGAAATGACGCGGGATATAGAGCTGACGCAGGTTCTCGTCGCTGAGTTCCACGGCCACATATTGCCCGAAGGTGGGCGAACCGTGACGGATGTCGACTGCCACATCAAGCACACGCCCGCGCGACACTCTCACCAGCTTGGCCTGCGAGAATTCCCCTTTCTGGAAATGCAGCCCGCGGAGCACTCCGCGCGTCGACATTGATTCGTTGTCCTGTACGAAGTCGGGACGCAGCCCGGTAGCCTCCTCGAAGGCCGAGGCCTTGAATGTCTCCATAAAATAGCCACGGGCATCGCCGAAGCGCTTGGGCTCTACTATCCATACGCCCTCAAGCGGGGTCTTGGTGAACTTCATCTTTTTAAATTTGTTATTATTAGACAAAATTAGTATTTTTGCTCAACATTAGAAAAATTCTAACCACAAATTATCAAACAGTCTTCGGTCTATGGAATCTGTCAACGTAATCCTTTTTGATGTCCCCGCTGTAAGAGAGAATCTTCTGCCTTTGAGCTACACTCGTCCTATAGCCGATTTCCTGGTGGGTATCACCACCCTGCGCGCCAAATGGGAATCGATGATCACCGGCACTTTCTCATATCTGACAGCGCCTTATCTCGCTGAGAAATACCCCGTCGTATCCACCGCTGACAATTTCTACATAGCCTCGCATGTGATAGCCACACGCACTCTGGCCGAAGCTATCAAAGCCCTCCAGCCGGGCGAATCGCTGGTAAGCTACACCCGCGCCGGCGAGAAGATTCTGGTAGCCTACCGAGGCAACGCCGAAGGCTTCGACAAGGTCATGGCCTCCGAAGTACGCGGCACAGAGTTCGGCGAGAAGGTCGACGCCATCCGCTTCGTCTATGACATCTTCCTGCTCAATTCGCGCCAGATAGAAGCCGACTTCGAAGTGCTCACCGAAGGCCGTGAGGGTCAGGCAATTCCGCGAAGCAACATCGTCATTGGCGACCATGAGCAGATCTACATCGAGAGCGGCGCTGTGGTGGAAGGAGTTGTGCTCAACGCATCCCACGGTCCCATCTACGTAGGCCGCGACGTCGACATCATGGAGGGGAGCTGCCTGCGCGGCCCCATCGCTCTGGGCGAACATTCCACCGTCAACATGGGCACCAAAATCTACCCGGGCACATCGCTCGGCCCATGGTGTAAAGTCGGCGGCGAGCTCAACAATGTGGTGATCTTCGGATTCACAAACAAGGCTCACGATGGATTCCTTGGCAACGCCGTGATAGGTGAATGGTGCAACCTCGGCGCCGGATGCGTGGCCTCCAATCTCAAAAACGACTACACGGAGATCAAGCTCTGGAACTATCCCTCCCACCGCTTCCTGCCCACAGGCCTGCAATTCTGCGGTCTGATCATGGGCGACCACTCCAAAGCCGGCATCAACACCATGTTCAACACCGCCACCGTGGTAGGTGTCGGCGTCAACATCCATGGCTCCGGCTTCCCGCGCAACTTTATCGCCTCCTTCAGCGAAGGCGGCGCTCAGGGCTTCACCGACCTCCCCATGGAAAAGTTTTTCGACATCGCCCGCCGCATGATGGGCCGCCGCGGACGCTCCATGAGCGAAGCAGACCACCGCATCTTCAACTCCATCCGCGAGCTCGCCGAAAACTACAAGTAACCCGCGCTCACATACACACTCACATATACACTCACACTCACATACACAATTAAGCCTGCAAGTTTTTCCGCTTGCAGGCTTAATTTGTTTTATACAAATCCTCTAATTATGAGATTTATAAGAACTTACCCAGTCGCATAGCGCACTCAGGCTCTTACACCAGGTCGGCGATGGCCTGAGGCGTAATCCCCTGCTGCTCAAGCAGAGCGGCGGCGTTGAAGCGGTTGGGGATAGCCTTGGGGAGGCCGAGGGTGTGGATCGTCAGTCCGTAACGGCCGAGGCTGGCGGCTATCTTCTCGCCCATGCCTCCGGCTATGCTGTTGTCTTCCAGAGTTATCACGGTCTTATACCCTTTGAGAGCTTCCATGGCGGCAGGGTCTACATCCGACACGATGCGCGGCGAAATGAGCGTAGGGTTCAGACCTTTGGCTCTCATCAGGGCAGTAGCCTGACGGCCAATACCGAGGAAATCACCCGCGGCTATTACTGCCACGGTATCTCCCTGCTCCACAACGCGATAACCAACTTCGGCGTAATCCGTCTCAACCTCTTCCTGAGCGTGGGCCACGGGGCCGCACGGGGCGATGACAGTGGTAGGATGCTCGGGATGCTCGATAGCCCAGCGGGTCATGGCGAAGAACTCTTCGAGCGACGCCGGCGCCAGCACGCGGAAGCGCGGGATAGTGCAGAACATCGGCGTAGCGAAGAATCCCAGATGGGTTTCATCAGGTATCCCCCACACCGAAGCATTGAAAATCACGAATGTAGCAGGCAGATTATTGATGGCCACCTCCTGCTCCAGCTGGTCGTAAGCGCGCTGCACGAACGAGGCCTGCAGGGCGAACACGGGGCGCATCCCGGCCTTGGTCAGTCCGGCCGACATAGCCACGCCACACTGCTCGGCAATGCCCACGTCGACAAAGCGGTCGCCAAGCATCTGTCGGCGCGAGGGCGGGAAGCCGATGGCACCGGGCGTACCGGCTGTCAGCACCACGATATCTCGGTTGTCGCCCATGAGGTCGCACATCCAGCGGCCGAACAGGTTGATATAGTTGTCGCCGTCGCTGGGGTGCAGCAGCTCGCCGTTGCGCGGATCGAACGGGGCGGAATAGTGGAAGCTCTCCTTGTCGCGTTCGGCCACCGGGAGACCTTCACCCTTCATGGTGTTGAGATGCACCACCACGGGCTTCTTCGACCCCTTCACGGCGCGGAAAGCCTCTACCAGCGAGCGCATATCGTTGCCGTAGCCTACATATATATAGTCCATGCCGATGGCGCGGAAGAGGTTGCATTCGGCCGTACCGTTGGTGCGCCGCAGCTCGTCGAGGTTGCGGTAGATCCCGCCATGATTCTCGGCGATACTCATCTGGTTGTCGTTGACCACAACGATGAAGTTGGATCCAAGGTCGGCGGCTGCGTCGAGTCCCTCGAAGGCCTCGCCTCCGCTGAGCGAACCGTCGCCGATTACGGCTACCACATTCTCGCTCCCGCCCTTGAGGTCGCGGGCCTTAGCCATGCCGGCGGCAAGAGCCACAGATGTGGACGTATGGCCTACGGCAAAGAGGTCGTATTCACTCTCGCTCGGACTGGTATAGCCGCTCACATCGCCGTAGTGTGCCGGATCAAGATAAGCCCTGATGCGTCCGGTGAGCATCTTGTGGGTGTAGCACTGATGCGACACATCGAATATCAGCTTATCCTTGGGAAAGTCGAACACATAGTGCAGGGCCACCGTAGCCTCCACAATACCGAGATTTGGGCCTACATGGCCGCCAGTGGCTGCAAGGCGGCGTACCAGCACGGCACGAAGCTGGGCTGCAAGGGCTTGAAGCTGGTCGATATCCATCGATTTGATATCGGAGGGCGAACGCAGTTCGGAAAGATTGATGCCGTCGGGCATCTTCGGATCTAAAAAGCTCATTTCTTACAGTTTTGATGATATATACTCTACACTTAAAGCCTCTTTTTGGTTCGGTGGCGGTGGGTCAGTCGCTTTTTCAGGGCGTTCAGACGGCTCAGACGGCCGCGTATGCTGATCCACAGCGGCGATGCCGTGGTAGAGATGTCGCTGCCGAGCGGGTCAGTGAAGGTGAAGGTTGGCTCCACGTCGCCAAACTGCTCGGGATAGATGATGCAGAGGTTGTTGCGGGTGAAATATTTCTGGATAAGCTGCTCTATGCCAACCATATCTCCCGAATACGACACCGAGTTGGGCCTTGCGCTGATCACCACCATCAGGTCGTCGTCAAGCACTCTGTTGGCCAGCAGCGTGAAGTCGTCGGCCGACGAATAGTCGCGGTATTCATGGCGTATCCACAGCTGGGCGGCGTGGATGATGCCGCGGATCATGGGTTGCTGCTCCGGGGAGGCGCAGAAGATGATGCGGCAGCCCACTTCGCGCGCCAGATTGCCCATGGTAAGCACCCATTTGCGAAATCCGGTCTCATATTCAGCCTTTTGCGGCACGAACACCACAATCCTCGTCACCGTATTGAGCGGGATGTAGCAGCGCTGGATCAGCATCATGCAGTTGACCGATTTCAGCAGCTGCTCAATCTTAACGCCTAAGAACGAGTCGATTACTGTGGCTTTGCGGTGCATCCCGAGGATAATCTCCGAGATGTCGCGCTCCTGAACGGTGTTGATGATGCCCGCCACGGTGTTGATGTCGAAGCGCTCTATGCAGTTGATGTCGGTATCCACTCCGGCGGCGGTGTCGGTGGCCAGCTTCAGAGCCATCTCCCCTACGCTCTTGGAGGCCTGGGAGTTATCGTTGCGCACATGCAGGGCGAAAAGCCGGTCGGTGTGTCGCCCTGCGCGGTGCAGACGCGTCAGCAGCGCCGTCTCCGTAAGCGCCGGAGCCGTGATGGGATTCGACACGGGCACGAGGATATTGTTGACCCTGTCCTGCTCTCTGGCATCCTCCTCGGGCTCTTCCTGAAGCATGCGTATCTTTATCTTGGCGGCGGCGTGGGAGGTAACGATAGGCGCCATGGCACACGTGATCAGAATCACCAGCATCGTACCGTTGAGTATCGTCTCGTCCATCATCCGGCTGCCGTCGGGGAGTATCATGTTGTATCCGATGGTGACCACAGCCAGGGCCACAGCCGTGTGGGCCGTCGTCAGGCCGAACATCATCTGCCGGTCGGCGCTCTGCATCCCGTAGAGCTTCTGCATCCCCCAGGCTGACAGCCACTTACTTATCAGCGCCACAGCGAGCATCACCAGCGCCACCAGCAGCGTATTTCCGGCGAATATCACCCCCACATTGATCATCATCCCCACTCCGATCAGGAAGTAAGGGATAAACAGCGCGTTGCCCACAAACTCGATGCTATTCATCAGCGGCGAATTCGACGGGATGTAGCGGTTGAGTACAAGTCCGGCGAAGAAAGCTCCCAACACGGGTTCGAGCCCTATCGCCCCCGACAGCCACGAGGAGAGGAACACCATGGCCAGCACATAGACATATTGCGTCACCTTCTCGCTGTAATGCTTGAAAAACCAGCGCGTCAGCCTCGGGTAGACATACAGTACGCCAAGGCAGTACACCAGTATCTTTCCTCCGAAGAGCGTAGCCTGCCATAGGCTAACGCTCCCTGAGGCATTGATATTCACAGCCCCCGCCAGGATGAGAAGCGCACCGATTACAGCCACAATCGTACCCACCACCGAGATGAGCACAGCCGGGCTCTTCGTCAGGCCGAAGCGCTGGGCCACCGGATAGGCTATCAGCGTGTGGGAAGCGTACATCGAGGCTAACAGAAAGGCCGTAAGTGTGGAAGTATGAAGCAGATAGATGCTCGCCGCCACGCCCATGACCATCGGCACGAAGAAGGTAATCAGTCCGAACACCACTCCGCGCCGCAGATTGCGCCGCAGATGGTACATATCTATCTCCAGACCGGCCAGAAACATCAGGTAGAGAAGCCCCACCTGCCCGAAGATGCTGAACGAGCTGTCGTTGTCGAGCACATGGAAGCCGTAGGGTCCCACGAGCGCTCCGGCCACTATCAGCCCGATAATATGCGGGATTTTCAGGCGCGTGAGCACCACCGGCGCAATCAGTATGATTGCGAGCACTATGAGGAAAATAGTGACCGGATGTGTGACCAGTGCGCCTAAAATCATGGTAATAGCTTATTTACGGTTTAGTTGCGGCACTCTCCGCTTGTTTTGCGGCAGCTTACGCTTATTTTGCGACAGCTTCCGCTTACTTACGGTGGGCAAGTATATATTCTGCTATCTGCACGGCATTCAGAGCCGCGCCTTTGCGAATCTGGTCACTTACCGTCCAGAATGTCAGCCCGTTAGGATTGGCAAGGTCCTTGCGCAGACGCCCTACGTACACAGGGTCGTGGTGGGCCAGCTCCAGCGGCATGGGGTAGACCGCATTGGCGGGATCATCCATCACCACTACCCCTTCGGCCTCAGCGAAGGCCTTGCGGGCATCCTCCACGCTTATTGGCTCCTGAGTCTCAACCCAGAGAGCCTCGGAGTGGGCGCGCATCACAGGCACTCGCACACACATGGCGCTCACCGTCAGCTCCGGAGCGTTCATAATCTTGCGCGTCTCGTTGTACATCTTCATCTCCTCCTTGGTGTACCCGTTGTCGGTGAACACGTCGATGTGAGGGATGACGTTGTTGGCCAGCTGAGCCACGAACTTCTTCACCGTAGGCTTCTCGCCGCGGGCTATCTCGCCATACTGGTTGGCCAGCTCGGCCATAGCCGTAGCGCCTGCCCCGCTGGCAGCCTGATAGGTGGCCACATGCACCCGTCGGATAGGCGACAGCTTATGGATGGGGTTCAGAGCCACCACCATCTGGATTGTGGTGCAGTTGGGGTTGCCTATTATGCGGCGCGGAGCGTCAAGAGCTGCCTCGCCGTTGACTTCGGGCACCACCAGAGGCACATCCTCGTCCATGCGGAAAGCGCTGGAATTGTCGATCATCAGGGCGCCGTGGCGCGTGATGGTCTCGGCAAACTCTTTCGAGGTCGAGGCCCCGGCCGAGGTGAAGGCTATGTCGATGTCGCGGAAGTCGTCGTTGTGCTTCAGCTCTTTTATTGTATATTCCTTACCGCGGAAGGTGACGGTAGTACCCGCACTCCGGCTCGATCCGAAGAGCGTCAGATTGTCAAACGGGAAATTGCGCTGGTCGAGCACCCGCAGGAGCTCCTGCCCTACGGCGCCGCTGGCGCCCACGATAGCTATGTTCATTGTCGTTAAGTATGATGTAGAATTTAATGCAAAATTACTAACTTTGCATCAAATCCCGACGCAAATCTCCGAAAAAATGGAAATTAAACGTTACACGCCTGCAATGGCCCCGCTCTGGGACTCATTCGTCGACCGCTGCCGTCAGGGCTGCTTCCTCTTCCGCCGCGGATTCATGGACTATCATGCCGACCGCTTCGAGGATTGTTCGCTGGTGGCGTACGACGGCGGAAGGGCGGTGGCTCTGCTCCCCGCCTCGATAGCAGGCGTCAGAGTATCGTCCCATGGCGGACTCACTTTCGGAGGCTGGCTAACAGACATGTCGCGCCCTCAGGCTGCCGACCTTCTTACGCTCACCGGAATGGCCGTAGAGTTCTACAAATCGCTTGGCGTCAGTGAGTTGCTCTACAAGCCGGTGCCCTGGATCTATCCTTCGATCCCTGCTGACGACGATCGCTACGCCATGTTCCGTCTGGGCGCCTCGCCCGAGGCCTGCTCGCTGTCAAGCGCCATCGACTGCCGTCTTGTCAGCGATGGCTTCTCCGACGATACCGAAGATGATATAGCCAACATGCTCGCCCACAAGTTGTTCGACGCCAACGCCTGCCGCAACCGCGCCAAGGCCCTCCGCTCCGGCGTCACAATCTCACGCTCCGACGATTTCAAAGGCTACTGGGAGCTCCTGACCGAGGTGCTTACGGCCCGTCATGGCGTCCGCCCCGTCCACTCGGTCGGGGAAATCGAGCTGCTCCGCAGCCGGTTCCCAGACAATATCCGCCTCTATACAGCTCAGGATGCCGACGGTCGGCTCCTTGCCGGCACGGTAATCTTCCGCTCGCGCCATGTGGCTCATGCTCAGTATATCGCCTCTTCCTCCGCAGGCCGTCAGGCCGGTGCTCTCCCAGCCCTGTTCGCCCAAGTCATAGCCCGGGAGGCTTACGGCATGCGCTATTTCGACTTCGGCATCTCATGCGAACAAGGCGGGCGCATCCTCAATCAGGGGCTGCTGCGCCAGAAAGAGGGGTTCGGCGGACGCTCTGTGGTCTATGAGTCCTACCTGCTGAAATTCTGAAAACCCACCTGCGATATGGACACCCGACAGCGAATTTTAGTGGTTGACGATGAGGAAACGCTCTGCGAAGCCCTCCGTTTCAACCTCGAAGCCGAAGGATTTGAAGTGACCACCGCCCTGAGCGCCGAAGATGCGCTCACACTCGATTTAGCCTCGTTCAGCCTCATCCTCCTCGACATAATGATGGATGGCATCAGCGGCACTCAGCTGGCCACAATCCTCAAAAAGCGCCACGACACTGCCCGTATCCCCATAATATTCTGCACTGCCAAAGATTCGGTCGACGATATGGTAGGCGGTCTCGACCTTGGAGCAGACGACTACATCACCAAGCCCTATTCGATCAAAAACATCCTCGCCCGCATCAAAGCCGTACTTCGCCGCACCGCCCCCGCCGCAAACAGCGGACAAATGGAAGCGGACAAATCCCCTTATACGAATTATCCGAATTATACGAATTACCCTCCATCAGCCCCCGCCCCCGACTTGCTCGAATACCAAGGCCTTAGAATATCGCTCATAAGCAAGGTTTGCTCCGTCGGCGGCCGCGAGGTCAGGATGCCGCGCAAGGAGTTCGAGATTCTGGCGCTGCTCATGTCCCGTCCGGGCAGGGTCTTTACCCGTCAGGAAATCCTCGATGCTGTATGGCCGCGCGAGGTGGTTGTGCTCGACCGTGTGGTCGACGTCAATATCACGCGCCTGCGCACCAAACTCGGCCCTTACGGCCATCTCATCGTCACCAAAACCGGCTACGGATATGTCTTCACAGATTAAACTTAGCTATCAGAATCGCCTGTTTCTGGGCCTTGTGGTTTATTCGTGGCTGCTGGTGAGTTGCTTCGCCATATTTCAGTATCAACGCGAAAAGCAATTCAAGGCCGAGGAACTCAACGGCCGCCTCCAGATGGTCAACGATATGATTCTCAAGCATCTCGACTCCAGAGGGGAAATAGCCCTCCCCAAGGGCGAGTTCGCGGGTCTGCGCGTGAGCATCATCGACCTCAACGGCAAGGTTATCTACGACAATACGCTCGATTCGCTTCCGGGCACGTCCCACCTCCACCGCGAAGAGATCGCCAAAGCCATGCGTATGGGCGAGGGGTGGACGCTGCGCCGCCACAGCGAAAGCACAGGCCAGACCTATTTCTATTCGGCAAAACGAGGCTCGGAATACCTGGTGCGCACAGCCGCCCCCTACTCCCTGTCGCTCAATCAGTTGCTCGCGGCCGACTACGCCTTCCTGTGGTTCATGGCCGGGGTTACGGCCATAATGTGCATTCTCGGATTCTTCGTCACGCGCCGTCTGGGCAAACATGTGAGCCGGCTTAGCGACTTCGCCGAAAAGGCCGAGCGCGGCGACCGCATAGTCGACACCGAGCCGTTCCCCCACGACGAACTCGGCGACATATCCCACCACATCGTCCGCCTTTACGCCAAGCTGCAGCGTGCCGTGGCCGAGCGCGACCGCGAGCACCGTCAGGCCCTGCGCGAGCAGCAGGAAAAAGACAGCATGAAGCGCCGCCTCACCAACAACATCAACCACGAGCTGAAGACGCCCGTAGCCTCCATGCAGCTCTGCCTGGAGACGATGGTCGCCCATCCCGAAATGCCGGAAGACAAACGCCTGGATTTCACGCGCCGGTGTCTCGATGCCAACAGGCGGCTGGACTCGCTGCTGGCCGATGTAGCTACGCTTACGCGCATGGAAGATGGCGCCGACAGCATCCCCTCGGAGCTAACCGATCTGGGAAGCATCGTTGCGGACATCTGCGCCGAATATGAGTCCCGGGCTGCCTCCCGGGGCCTCAGCATCTCCAACAGCATCCCGCGCCCGTATACCCTCCAAGGCAATGCCTCGCTGATCGCATCCATTTTCCACAATCTGATTACCAACGCCATAGCCTATTCCGAGGGTTCGGAAATCACACTATCGGTCGATGCCCGGGGCGTATTCACCGTTGCCGACAATGGCCGCGGAGTAGCCCCTGAGCATCTTGGCAAGATCTTCGAACGCTTCTATCGCATCGACAAGGGGCGCTCGCGACAGTCGGGCGGCACAGGCCTCGGTCTGGCCATAGTCCGCAACGCTGTCAGATGGCACGGCGGCTCCATCCAGGCCGAAAACCGCCCCTCCGGCGGCCTGGCCTTCACCTTCAGCCTGAGCCCGCAATAAGAGCCGGTCATAACGATACTTAATGAGAACTTAGCAAGAGTGAAACATTTATGAAATATCCCGTTGCTAACTTCGTGGTAGAAACACAAAGGTTTGCAATATGGATACTATCTTTCTGTGCGTCATCATTTTCCTCTTTTTGCTCGCCATCTTCGACCTCTCGGTGGGTGTCAGCAACGACGCCGTCAATTTTCTCAATTCGGCCATAGGCTCCAAGGCCGCTCCGCTCAAGCGCATCCTCATCGTAGCCTCTGTCGGAGTCTTCATAGGCGCCGCCATGAGCAACGGCATGATGGATATCGCCCGCCACGGCATATTCCGGCCGGAGCAATTCTCGTTCTACGACATCATCTGCATCTTCATGGCAGTAATGGTCACCGACATCATCCTCCTCGACGCTTTCAATTCGCTTGGAATGCCTACGTCCACCACTGTGTCGCTGGTTTTCGAACTGCTGGGAGCCACCTTCGTTGTCTCGCTCATCAAAATGGCTCACGACACTACCGGTCTGGGATTCAACGATCTGCTCAACACCGAGAAAGCGCTCTCGGTAATCCTCGGCATCTTCCTCTCCGTGGCCATCGCCTTCGTCTTCGGCATGGTGGTGCAGCTCATCACCCGCACTATCTTCACTTTCAACTATAAGACGCGCCTCAAATGGAACATCGGCGTGTTCGGCGGCCTCTGCGCCACAGCCATCATCTATTTCCTGCTCATTAAAGGCACCAGGGACCTCACCTTTATGACTCCCGATGTAAAGCTCTGGATCAGTTCCCACACCTGGCAGCTCATCGGAGGCTGCTTCGTCGGGTTCACTCTGCTGATGCAGCTGCTGCATATCCTTAAGGTTAATGTGCTTAAAGTCATCGTGCTCATGGGCACCTTCGCCCTGGCCATGGCCTTCGCCGGCAACGACCTGGTCAACTTCATCGGCGTACCGCTCACCGGCCTTGCCTCCTATCAGGACTATATGGCCAACGGCGACGGGGATGCCGGCTCTTACCTCATGGGATCGCTCAACGGCCCGTCTGACACCAGCGTATGGTTTCTCATCGGCGCCGGCGTGATAATGGTCGTATCGCTGGCCACTTCGAAAAAGGCCCGCAAGGTATCGCAGACGGAGGTAGGTCTCGGCAGCCAGAGCGGCAGCGACGAGATGTTCGGCTCTTCGCGCATAGCCCGGCGGCTCGTTCGCCTCACCATGTCGTGTCTCGATGTCATCCGCCGAATCACCCCCGCAGGGGTTCGCGCCTGGTTCAACCGCCGCTTCAACACCGATGAGACCATCATGGAACGCGGCGCTGCCTTCGACCTCATCCGCGGCTCGGTGAATCTTGTGCTCGCCGGAGCGCTAATCGCCATCGGCACGTCCATGAAACTGCCGCTCTCCACCACTTTCGTCACCTTCATGGTGGCCATGGGCACATCGCTGGCCGACCGCGCATGGGGCCGTGAAAGCGCTGTATTCCGCATTACGGGCATCATCTCTGTCATTGGCGGATGGTTCATCACTGCCGCTGTCGCCTTCGTCGGAGCCGCCGTAATCGTCGTAGCCATGCACTATGGAGGACTCTGGGTGATGATCCTCCTTGCTGTGGCCACCGTGGCCGTAATCATCCGCAGCAACCGCCGTTTCAAGCTCAAACAGGCCGAAGAGCAGGGCGACGTCATATTCCAGAGCATATTGGCCTCAAAGGATAAAGACGAAGTGTGGCCCATGTTCCTGCTGTATCTTACCGAGAAGCAGAAGCGGTTCCTGGCTCTGGCTCAGGCTGAATATTCAGCCGTGACCGAGGCCTTCATGGATGAAAACCTCAAGGCCCTGTGCCATTCCGACAAATTGCTGCGCGAAGAAAAGATCACCCTCAAAAGCGACCGTCGCAGGGAGACTCTCTGCCTGCGCCTGCTACCGCGCGAGGTAGCCATTGAGAAGAGCACATGGTTCTATCTGGGCAACAACTGCTGCATGTCAATGCTTTACAATCTTCGCCGAATCACGGAGATGTGCCGCGAACACACCGAGAGCAATTTCAATCCGCTTCCCAAGGAATATATCGGCGATTTCTGGTCGATACGCACCGATGTCACCATTCTGCTAAACGACACCATAACCATGATGGACTCCGGAGCACTCGATACGGTCAACCTCATCCGGCGTCACTGCGACGAAATCAAGGACAAAATCTCCGATACCTACCATTTGCTTTACAAGAGCCTGCGCGACGACCATCCATCGTCCATGACCGTGCTCTACGTCTACCTCAACCTTCTGCAAGAGACCCGTGAGATGGTAGCCACCGTCCGCAAATTCCTCCGCGCCTACGCCAAGATGCGCGACAACAACTACTCCGGCCGCCTCACCTCCATCCCCGCCTGATCCACCTCCAAATCCCCTCTTATCCCCGTTCCCCTTGTCCACCTTATACGAATTATTCGAATTATACGAATTATCCAAGTTCCCCCGGCTCTTCTGCCCAAGCACCCCCCTAAAAAAAGGTGAGGTGCTGCCGGCAGGGGAGCCGACAACACCTCGGGGGAAGGGGAAAGCGCTCCAGGATGGGCTTGAACCAACGACCCCCTGATTAACAGTCAGGTGCTCTAACCAACTGAGCTACTGAAGCAAGAATATTATCCTTTTCCCCTCAATTTTTATGTGCGCTCCAGGATGGGCTTGAACCAACGACCCCCTGATTAACAGTCAGGTGCTCTAACCAACTGAGCTACTGAAGCATTTTTTAAGCATAAACCCCTCCGGGTTTTGCGTTGCAAAATTACATCCATTTTTTCAATTACGCAACTATTCCGCGCTTTTTTTGCACAAGATTTTCAGTTTTTATCCCCTACCGAAGCCCCAGATGGCCCCCGTAGGGAGCATTGACAGCTTTTAACATTCCTCCGTTCAATCATTTAGCCCGGCCCGGTTGTTATACTTACGAAAGCCGATAGGTCAAGCGCAATAAAAAAATTGCAGATCCGAGGATATTAAACGTTGGAAGCGACGTTTGCTTACGCCATCCGGCACCAAACACGCACCGCCGCACAGGCGATGACGGTAGTAAACGAGGGGTCGCACCAATCAATGATGCGACCCCTCGTTTATATCCTTTGAATTTTGGCGTATCAGAACCGCGCGACGACCCGGATGAGCCGTTATCACGCGCCAAAAAACTTTACGCTTCAGGCTGCACGTTAATAAAACGGCGTCCTTCCTTACCAGTAGTGAACACTACCGTACCGTCAACCAGAGCGTAGATCGTATGATCCTTACCCATGCCGACGTTCAGACCCGGATGGTGTACCGTACCGCGCTGACGCTTGATGATATTGCCTGCTTTGGCGTACTGACCGCCAAAAATCTTCACTCCGAGTCGTTTGCTTTCCGACTCACGGCCGTTCTTAGAACTACCAACACCTTTTTTATGTGCCATTTCTAATTACTGGATTTTAGGGGTTAACTACGTCCTTAATTACAATCTGGGAGAACATCTGACGATGACCGTTCTTGCGAACATAGTCGTTACGACGTTTCTTCTTGAATACAATCACTTTGTCGCCTTTCACGAGGGGACGTTTCACCTCGCAGACCACTTTTGCCCCTTCAACGGTGGGCGCGCCTACTTTTACGGCACCGTCGGCTCCTTCAACGAGAAGAACGCGATCGAATTCTACTGTTTCGCCTTCTTTTTTCTCGTCGCCGAGATAGTGAACATACAGAAATTTGCCTGCTTCGGCCTTAAACTGCTGTCCCTGAATTTCTACAATTGCGTACATCGTAGTTTATTGAGTATTATATAGTTATACCGTCGGGCGGGCGCATGCGCCGCTTATTCCGAAGCCCGATACGGCCAAAAAGCCCACAAAATTACAAATTATCTCCCATTCCCGCAAATTTATTTTCGCTAATTCACGCCAAATCATGCTAAAATGCTAAAACGCTAAAACGCAAACAGCTAAATCGTGATTCGGCGCGTAAGCGTGCCCACGCGGAGAATATAGATGCCGCGGGCCGACATCTTGATGCGGCTAAGTCCCGGTTTCACAGTCTCCTGTGATATAAGCTGGCCCAGAATGGAAAACACCTTGACAGTCACAGCCTTCTCCGTACGCAGGTAGATATACCCGTCGCGTACAGCCACCTCGACCTCCGCCTCAGGGTCAAACGTGTGCGTCACTGCCGGTACAGGAGCCGTCACCTCTTCCCACGACGGCGCAGCGCCCATCAGCATGATGGTCGATGCCGCAACGATCGCAAGTATAGCTATAAGTTTCCGCATCCTGTCTGAGGCCTCTTTCTATTAGTGTGCAAAAGTAACCATAAAATCCCTAACCGCCAAATGTTTTAACATTCCGGCGGCTTCCGGCAGCTTCCGGCAGCTTCCCGACACCCTTTCCGGCGGTCTTTCGGCTGCCTTATGGCTGCGGGCGGCTATGGAAAGCCACCCGCAAAGACCATCAGCCCCATTACTGGTACATCGCCTCGATCACATCGGCATAACGCTTGTTGATCACTGGGCGACGTATTTTCAGCGTGTTTGTCAGCTCACCTGCCTCCATGGTAAATTCAGCAGGCAGCAGCGTAAATTTCTTAATCTTCTCAAACGAGGCCAGGCCCGACAGCATCCCCTCGATCCGCTCGGCCATCATCTCGTTGATGCGCGGATTAGCCACCAGATCCTCATCCGAAGCGTAGGGGATACCGTTCTTGCCGGCATATTCCTTCAGCGCCGGGAGCGAAGGCACTATCAGCGCCGATACATATTTGCGGTTATCGCCGATTACGGCCACCTGCTCGATATATTTATCCTCGCCCAGACGGCTCTCGATAGCCTGCGGAGCGATATACTTCCCGTTGGAGGTCTTGAACAGGTCCTTTATGCGGTCGGTCAGGAACAGTGCTCCGTTCTTGTCGATATATCCGGCATCCCCCGTACGGAAATACCCGTCGGCAGTGAAGGCCGCCTCATTCTCCTGCGGGCGGTTATAGTATCCGCGCATCACAGTCGGCCCCTTCACCTGGATTTCGTCGTTTTCGCCTATCCTTACGCTCAGCATATCCAGAGGCACTCCTACCGACCCTATCTCATAGTTCACATACGGATAGCAGCTCACAGTGGCCGTGGTCTCCGACAGTCCGTAACCCACCACTATAGGCACCCCCATCCCGCGGAAGAATTCCGTGATATTGTTGCTCAGCGGCGCTCCTGCCGTGGGGAAAATGTTGCCGTTCTCCACGCCCATAATCCTCTGAACCTGACGGAACACATTCTTGTAATAGAACTTATACTGCCACTCCAGCAGCGTAGGCACCGGGCATCCCCTCCTGACATAGTCCAGGTTTCTGCGGCGCCCTATCTCCAGAGCCCTCCGGCACAGCCAGCGCTTAAATGGCTTCATGCGCCCCATCTTGTCGAGGATGGTGGCGTAGGCCTTCTCCCAGAATCGCGGCACGGAGCACATGCACGTTGGATGCACCTCGGCCAGCGTGGTCTGAATCTCGCGCGGATTGGAGTTCACATAGATACGCACTCCGCAATCCAGAGCGAAATACGTCCACCCTTTCTCAAACACATGGCTCAGCGGCAGGAAGCACATCGACGTATCCTTGTCACTCACCGAAGTCAGGCGGCGGTGGTGGGCCTCAAGAGCGGCATCGAAGCATCCGTGGGTCAGTATCGCCCCCTTGGGGTCGCCGGTGGTGCCTGAGGTGTACAGCAGCGTGGCTATATCCCCGGGGGTGGCGGCCATGGTGCGTCGCTCTACCTCGGCTGCCCACTGCGAGCGGGCATTCTCCCCTATGCGCATGAACTGGGCAAAGTTCAGCGTAGTGGTATCCTCCCTGTGGAGCACAATCGGCTTATACGTCACGATCTGCTTCAGGCAGTCGACTCGCGCAGCCACTCTGCGCGCTATGGCATACTGCGTCTGGTCGCCTACGAATATCACCTCGGCCTGAGCGTCGCGGACTATGAATTCCACCTGATTCTCCGACGAGGTGGCATAGATGCTCACCGGCACTATCCTGTTGGCGAATGCGGCGAACTCCGACACCAGGGTAAACGGGTCGTTGGCCGAAAACACCGCTACCCGGCTCTCTTCCCGGATTCCCAAAGCAGCATAACTGCATGCCGTATTGCTTACCATCGTAAGCATTTCGTTCCAGCTGTACGGCAGCCATTTCCCGTCGGGACGGCGGTAGTAGACTGCCGCACGGTCGCCATATTTCCCGGCCTGACGGGCCACGAGAGATGTCAATACGTTTTTCATAAATGATCGGTCGTTGTTTTTGGTTTGCTACTTCGACACGCCTTTCAGCAGGTCGCGGTAGCGGTTTTCGTCAGCCACAAGATCGAGGGCGGCGCGGTAAGTCGGGCTCAACGCCGGGTTGACTATCTTGAAATATGTGGATTGCTCAAACAGATCTCTGCCGATGATACCTTTCACAATAGTAGCCATCATCGCCTTCGAGCGGTCGAACATCTCCTGATTGTATTTTACACTGTCGCGGTCGCCCATGGCCACAATTTCCTGAAGCATCGAGTCTCCCACGGCAAAATCCTTCACGAATTTAGCCTCCGTGTGGTAGTCGCGGTTCAGAGTCTTGCGGTTGCGGTCCACGTATGTAATCGCATACTTGTTGATTATCCCCTTAGCCACCAGGTCGCGGTAGTAGGTGGTGAACGCCGTGGTGTCGATAGGCACAAACACATCGGGCATGATGCCGCCCCCGCCATACACGGGCCGGTGATTCTTCAGTGTTTCAAACCGCAGTGAATCAGGCATATGAATTGAGTCAGCCGATGAGAATTCACCCGCCTCATAGCGGTGAAGGATATCCTTGCGGTAGTTTTCATCATCGCCGCTAGTGTAAGGCTTCTGGATGCATCGACCCGTAGGGGTATGGTATTTCGCCGTCGTCAGGCGTATCATCGACCCGTCGGGGAAGGGGAACGGCCGCTGTACCAGCCCTTTACCGAAGGTGCGGCGGCCCACTATCAGCCCCCGGTCATTGTCCTGGAGAGCGCCGGCGAGAATCTCGGAGGCCGAGGCCGAATACTGGTTGACCATCACCACTACCTTCCCGTCGCGTAAATCGCCGCGCTTATCCACGCGGAATTCCGCCCCGGGTATCTTGGGCGATTCGGTATATACCACCAGATCCCCCTTGTCGAGGAAGTGGGAGGCGAGGTTGAGTGCCGCCTGAAGGTAGCCGCCGGTATTGTCCTCAAGGTCCACAATCAGATCGGTCATCCCCTCCTTTTTAAGTTTCTCCACGGCCTGAGCAAATTCCTTGTCCGTAGCCTCGGCAAATCGCGAAATGCGGATATAACCCGTGGTAGGTGTAGCCATATAGGCCGCATCGACGCTGTAAATAGGTATATCGTCGCGGGTTACGTTGAACAGGATAGGCTCTGCCGATCCCTTGCGGAGCACTTTCAGCGTCACCTCGGAGCCTTTAGGTCCGCGTAATATCTTGATTATGCGCGAATTGGGCAGTTTACGCCCGGCTATCACCGAATCTCCGGCCTGTACGATGCGGTCGCCGGGGAGGATTCCCACTTTTTCCGAGGGGCCGCCGGCTGTGGTCTGAATCACGAACAGCGTGTCGCTCAGCATGTTAAACTGCACTCCGATTCCGCTGAAGATGCCTTCCAGCGGCGTGGTCAGCTCCTTGGTTTCGTCGGGATCGGAATATGTGGAGTGCGGATCCAGCGTCTTGAGCATAGCCACAATGGCATCTTCCACCATCTTGTTGGCGTTGACCGTATCCACATAGAATCGCTCTATAAGTTGCTCTGCCATAAGCAGTTTGCGGTCGGGCGACAAGACGAATCCGCCTGCCTCGTTTCTCGGAGCCGCCGCGCGGGCACTCGCCTGCTGCGTCCCTGACAGACCAAGCGCCGGCCATGCCACTGCCATCGCCAACGCTGCATAAGCTATATATCTTATCTTTTTCATCTCTTAAAATTCCACCTTATTATCAACCTGTTATCTTTTCACTGATTGCAAATTTCCAATTCCTAATTCCTAATTGGTAAAAATCTGCTTACATCCACCCCATAGCTCTCAAGCTCGCGAACCATCGACGAGCTTACCGAGCCATATTCGGGCAGTGCTAATAGCAAAACAGACTCCAGCGAGGAAATGTTGCGATTGATGTCGGCAAGTTGCCTTTCATATTCAAAATCAGCCACTGAGCGCACTCCCCTGAGCAGATATTGCGCTCCGGCTCTGCGGGCGGCTTCCACCGTCAGCCCCTCGTAGCTCTCCACCGCCACCCGTGGCTCCTGAGCATACAGAGCGCGGATGGCTTCCACCCGCTCCTGAGGCGTCTGTCGCGACCGTTTGGCGCCGTTGACCCCAACCCCGATCACGATCAAGTCGAAAAGACCCATTGCCCTGTCTACTATCGACTGATGCCCGATGGTGAACGGATCAAACGACCCTGCAAAATATGCTATCCGTTTCATTTTCTATAAATTATCAACGTCGCTGCAACAGATTCTCTCATCCTCTCAGCCCCCTCCTTCCCCTACGAAATCTGGGAGTCATCTTCCACCACCAGATTGTCGATGATGAAGTTCTGGCGGTCGGATGTGTTCTTACCCATATAGAAATCAAGCAGTTCAGCCACTCCGTCTTCCTTTCTCAGCGTCACGCGGTCCAGACGCATATCCTCGCCGATGAATCCGCGGAATTCGTCAGGCGAAATCTCGCCAAGACCTTTGAATCGGGTGATTTCGGCATTTGTCCCGAAGCGCGCTATGGCGTCGATGCGCTCCTGATCGGAGTAGCAATATACCGTCGACTTCTCCTCAGGGCCTTCCCCCTTCTTCGACTTCTTGCCCGACCGCTTGGTGGCGTTCTTGTCGCGTACGCGGAACAGCGGCGTCTGCAGCACATACACATGCCCCTTTTTCACCAGGTCGGGGAAGAACTGCAGGAAGAATGTGAGCAGAAGCAGGCGGATATGCATCCCGTCGACATCGGCATCAGTGGCTATAATGACATTGTTATACCGCAGTCCGTCAATCCCTTCCTCGATGTTGAGAGCTGCCTGAAGAAGGTTGAATTCCTCGTTTTCATACACCACCTTGCGCGTAAGCCCGAACGAGTTGAGCGGCTTGCCGCGCAGCGAGAACACAGCCTGAGTTTCCACATCGCGTATCTTGGTGATAGAGCCGGAGGCGGAGTCGCCCTCGGTCAGGAAAATTGACGAAGCGAGCTTGCGGTCCTCGTCTCCGCGCGCATCGTTCAGATGATAGCGGCAGTCGCGCAGCTTGCTGTTGTGGAGATTCACCTTCTTGGCGCGTTCGCGGGCGAGCTTGGTCACTCCGGCCATAGCCTTACGCTCACGCTCGCTCTCCTGAATCTTTTTCAGCAGTATCTCCGAGGTATCGAGATTCTTATGCAGGTAGTTATCAAGCTCTTTCTTTAAGAAATCACCGATAAACTTGGCCAATGTCGGGCCCTCAGGTCCCATGTCGCGCGAGCCGAGTTTGGTCTTGGTCTGCGACTCAAACACAGGTTCCTCCACCTTGACCGACACGGCGGCTATCATGCCGTTGCGGATGTCGGCATATTCGAAATTCTTTCCGAAATACTCCTTGATGGTGCGCGACACCGACTCTTTGAAGGCCGCCAGGTGAGTACCGCCCTGAGTCGTATGCTGCCCGTTCACAAACGAATAGTATTCCTCACCATACTGGTTGGCATGCGTCAGCGCTATCTCGATGTCGTCGCCTGCCAGATGAATCACCGGGTAGAGCGGATCTTTGGTCATGTTGGCCTTGAGCAGGTCGAGCAGACCGTTGCGCGAGATATAGCGCTTACCGTTTAGCCAGATGGCCAGCCCGGTGTTGAGGTAGGTGTAATTGCGCACCAGCGCTGCGATAAACTCCTGATTATAATGGTAATCGTGGAAAATCGTGTTGTCCGGGGTAAACTGCACGAACGTACCGTTCTCCTCGCGGCAAGGTTCGTCGTCGGTCTGCATCAGCAGTTCTCCGCGGGCAAATTCAGCCCGGCGCATCAGCCCGTCACGCACGCTTCGGATGATGAATGAATCGCTCAGAGCGTTTACAGCCTTGATACCCACACCGTTAAGACCCACCGACTTCTTGAAAGCCTTGGAATCGTATTTGGCGCCGGTGTTCATCTTCGAGGCCACATCAACAAGCTTGCCCAGAGGGATGCCGCGGCCGTAGTCGCGCACCGTCACCGTCGTTTCGGTCACCTCCACGTCGATGCGGTGGCCGAAGCCCATCATATACTCGTCGATGGCATTGTCGAGCACCTCCTTGAGCAGCACGTAGATTCCGTCGTCGTTGTACGTCCCGTCGCCCAGCTTGCCGATGTACATACCGGGGCGCAAACGGATATGTTCGCGCCAGTCGAGGGTCTTGATATCATCTTCTACATACTCGGCGCTCCCGCTCTGTCCGGAGGCGTTGAAGTCCAGTTCCTGTCCCATGGGGGTGGCATCAGCCTGAGCCGATGCCATTTCCTCGTTTTCTATATTCTTGCGGAGTTCGTCCATAATGGTCAAAATTCCTACAAAGATACGAAATTTTGACGCTTAAGTCAATAATCCGCCCCGAAATTCAGCCGCTACGCTTTATGAATCAGGAGCCTGGCGCATCCATTTTCGGGGACGTATGATTATTCCACCCGTATGGTATGCCTGTGGCGGATATCGTCACTGGCGGCTCCTATCTGAATTTCAAACTCACCGGGCTCCACTACGTACTTTCTGTCAATATTATAGATACGCAATTCACTCATAGGCAGCTCATTACAGCCACAGGATGGGCATTGCGGAACACTTTGGCAAACGGATAGGCATACAGATTGCGCAGTTCGCGCTCGCCGCCTGACACATGCGCACAGTTAAGGCCTCCGGCGGGGGTGCCATGAGCCACAAAGTGCTTGGGCATACACCCCACTCCGTTGCGCTGGGCGCCACGCACGAATGCGGTTGCCATCTCGCCTATCAGGAAGGGATCCTCACCGTATGTCTTCTCCACGCGTCCCCAGCGCAGTTCGCGCGCTATATCGAGCACAGGCGACAGCAACTGTGCGATCCCCATCGCCCGGGCCTCCCTCGCCTCTGCCTCGGTCATTTTCTCTACAAGCGACGGATTGAACGTGGCTCCCAAGGCGATAGCCTGCGGAAAGATGGTACATCCATTCTGGATAAGCCCATGGATCCCCTCTACCGAGGTCAGCGCCGGAATGCCCAGTCGGGTAGAATCTGCCAGATAGCGCTGCATCGAGGTGAACAGCACCGCAGCATCATAGGCCGACAGCCCCATCTCGTGGACGCTGCCGGGCGATACCTGCCCGTACCGTCCGGCGAACTCGTTGACATGGCTTACGGAATTGTTCTGCAGTTGCTGCACCTTTTCGTGCAGCGTCATGCGCCCGAGCAGATCGTCTACCCTGGCCTCAATCGGAGCATTTTTATCTTTATATACAGGCTGATTGGCGCCATCCTTGTTAACAGCAAAGCATGCCATCGGAGTCAGGACGCAAGCCAGCGCAACGCATCTGCAAAATGTTTTCATGATATACCCTAAAGTCATTTATTACTGAATGTGGTGAATTTGCGTCACAAAATTAGCTCAATCGCCGCCCCCGGCCAAAGCAGACTGCTCCAGTTAATGCATCTTTTGCTTAAAAATCCGCAAATCTTCCATTTTTTGGCTATCCCAGCCCCTTACTGCGATAAAAGCCCGCGGCTTTTCTGCTCCCGATCAGCAATTAGTGTGCATGCCGGTCTCAGTAAAGAGGCCGAAGGATGAGGGCTGCGCCGCGACCTCCCGCCGCGGTGTAATGGTATGCCATACGCATCAGCAAGCGATAGAACGGGCAGCGCTCCTTCGCCAGAGCATAGGCGCGGAATCGCCGGGCATCTTCCATAGCTCCCTCTCTGGCATAGCAGCCGGCCAGGAGCATTCTTCGCAGACTTACCCAGTGGCGATACCGGCGTTCAGGCATGTTCTCTTCAATCAGTTCAATCGTATGTTCCCTTCTTTCAGGACTTTCCGAGAAGCGCAGACCGGTAATCGAACATTCCTGAGCCACAACCTCCACCGTTACCGGACCTTTGAGTGCCACAACTTTGGGATTCTGCGCCAACAGCCTGGTTCCCAGTTCAATATCATCCCATACCAGCGATGATTCGTTCCAGCCGCCCACTCGGCGCACCATCTCTGTACGGGCAGCATAACGCTGAGTAGCCATCAACCCGTTGAACAGACATCGCCACTTCACGTTACGGTCCGAGAAGACCAGCCGCCTGCGGTGGCCGTCGAGAAAGATGCGTTCCGTAGTCCACCCGACGATTTCAGCATCGGGATGAGTCAGGAACCCCTTCATAGCCCGCTCCACATGCTCAGGAGCCATGATGTCGTCGGAGTCAAAAAACATCACATACTCCGTCGTCACCTCCCGGAGACCCCGGTTGCGCGCTGCCGATGCGCCCCTACGCTCCTCACAGAGCACTTTCACATCGATTCCCGCCTTCTCAGCCTCAGGCACCCATGCGCGCAGCACTTCAGCCGTGTAATCCGTCGAGTTATTGTCGACAAGTACCACAGAGAGCGGACGCCATGTCTGCCTGCGGATGGATTCAAGCGTCTTACCCACCACCTCAGCACGGTTGTAGACGGGTACCACTATCGTAATCCCCTCTTTCCCATGCTGTATGTCGGTTAATGCTTCTTTTTCGGCTTTCATGGTGCTAAAAACAAGTGATGGTCGGCTATATTGGATGCGAGCATAATCTTACGCAGCGGCTTCTTGGTCAGCGCATAAGCCGCACCCTGAAGCATGGCAAACAATCCGGAGAAAAACGGGCTTTGGCCAGTTTTAGCCAGCCTCCACGCTTTCAGCGGTATACGCCCCAATGACGTCAGTGGTGTCGACATGAAAATATATGCTCCGGCTGCACGAAGCACTCCAATTGTGTATGGCCGGCTGCCCGTGGTCAAATCGGGATGAATACAAATGGTTGCCGGATAAAAATATGCTTTCACACCTTTGCGGAGCGCCTCCAACAGAAACACTTCGTCTTCAGCGGCTTTCAGATATGGAGCGCCCGGACCGAACAGCGGATTGAACCTCAGTGTATCGGTGAGCGCATTGCGGCGGAGCGCTATCTCGAAGCAACATTGCGAGAATCCTTTTGGCAGCGGGTTCAGAGGCGTTACGTCCTTGGGATACCGCTTACCGGCCGGGCCTTCATATCTGAAACTGATATAATCGGCATCATTCAGAGTATCGAATGCCTGAATCACAGTCAGCAGATTCTCAGGCGTATATATCAAATCATCATCTGACATGAGCACCAACTCTCCCCGGGCATGCGCCATGGCGTTGTTGCGGTTGTTGCTGACCCCTTTTTCCGACAGCCTGAAGATTCTCAGGTCGTTACGCTCGGAGAGCGCCTCGGGCACCGGTGCATCCTCATGCTCCTGCCACGAAACGACATACTCCACCCCCTCCACTTCGGGAAGCATCATGGCCTCCACTCTGCGGATTCCCTCGGGCCTGAAGGTCGCTATCAGCACCGACAGCCGTGGATATTTCTTCCGAGGTGTATCCATAACATATCTGATTTCAAGATAATTGCACTCAGCCGGGCTTGGCTGCCGATTTAGTTTGGAGCCGGGAACGCCAGAATTCCAGGAACTTGGCCGCCACCTTTTCGCAGTCATGATGCTCCTGCACAAACCGCCGGTTAGCTTCCGCAGCCTCCTGAAGAGCCATAGGGTCGGATATCAGACGGATAAGAAGTGCTTCATTAGCCTCTGCCGAGGGCAACGCATTGGCAATCGGGCGGTTATCGCTCTCTCCTATGAAGTCGTAATATTCCGGCTCGGCACCGCTCACTGCCGTCAGCCCCATCGCCATAGCTGCCAGAGCATTAGTGGCGGGAGTGTAACTGTAGGCCTGATCGAGCATGATATGCGCCTGAGCCTGCATTCGGGTGTATTCATTGAGAGGCACATCGCTAACTTCCTGATATACCACCTTATCCGGATACTGCTCGGCGACCCTGCGGGCTGCCTCAGCCATAAATTCATACCCTTTGCAGTCAGCCTTCACCTTCTTCCGCCCCATGAAGACAGTCAGTGGCCATTGCCACTTTTTCTCCACGAAGGGGTAATCTTCCATCACGATCGGAATCCCTGCGTAGGCATATTTCTCCTTCGGAAGCATCCGCCCAAGAGCCACATAGTATTCGAAGAGCACCGCAACGGCCCCGTCGAGTCCGGCATAGACATGCTCCCACAGCTTACGCTTCTCTCCGGTAATAAAAGCCTTGGTTTCAGCAGATTGCGCAAACGGGAGCAACTTATCCCCGATGCGGTATTCATTGTAGCGTAGCGCCGAATTAGGGTCAAGACACTCCTCTATGAAAGGGCCGTCAGTATTTGACGCTGTCAGAAACACCGACCGGTTGTTGCGCTTGAGCAGGTCGAAAAGTCGCTGGATTCTCTGCGGCCTAAGCCACAGAAAATCAGGCTTTATTATCGATACAACATCGTAACCGCAAAAACGGCGGCGAAACAGCCACTGGAGCCTCAGCCAATGCAACATCCCGCCGACTTTGGTGAACCAAAGGCGGTTAAGATCCACATCTCTAACGGTTTGCATATAGCTGTTGCCATCGGAGGCCACAGTCACATCGTGCCCCAGACGCCTCAGCCCCACAGCAAGCGAGTGATGACAGTTGCTGGCATCACCCACAAGCAGTATTTTGAGCCTGGCATCCTGATTCACAGCATATTGGAGCTTTTACATATAGCGGCCTACAGCAGCGGCGAGATGCGATACATCGTCGACACGCTCCACCAGTTCGCCCCGGCGGTTGATGATAAACGTGGTCGGAATCTGCGAAATATTGTAGCGCAGAAGCACTTCGGCACCATCTTTCGGCGAATTGTAGACGGCAATCCAAGGGAGATTCTTGGCTGCCTGCTTCCAGAGAAATTCATCTTCATCTACCGAGACCTGATAGATCTCCATCCCTGCGGCATGGTTGGCGTTGTAGACCTTGGCCAGCTCACGGTTGAAGGCAGGCGATTCCTGAGCTCCGTAGGCGGTGAAGTTAAGCACAATCACCTTCCCCTTCGAGGCCTCTTCGTTGAGGCTGCGAATCTTCCCGGCTTTGTCGAGCAGGGCGATTTCAGGGAGCTGAACTTCCTGAGCCACAAGGGTATCAGTGGGCACAAAGCCTCCGGCCTTGCGATGATGAGTGATGAAATGCGACGCCAGGAAGGCTGTGCGCGGATCGTTGGGCCGGTTGGCATCGAAGGCCGTGGCCACAGCGCCTATCAGGCGCAAATCAGCGCGCGACTGCGGGTCAAACAGCGGCGTCTGCCCTATTTTGCGGAATATCACGTAGTAAGCCACTATGCCAGAGGGGTCGCGCAAGATGGCTTCTGCCAACTGGCGCTTGAGGTCAGGATCAAATGCGGCTTGCTCGCCATTGGCTGCTACAGCCTTGGCAATCAAATCATTGACCTTCTGCATAGCCTCGGCCGTTTCGGAGCCTGAGAGCGTATAGCCTGTGGCGAAATGGGAGGCATCGGCCTGGATGCTGATGGTCTCAAGCGAGTCGATGGGGAAATACAGGCTCTCAGAGCCGAGATTGAGGCGGAACACTTCGGGATGCCCCACAGCTTCGCCTGTCACCTTGAAATCGCCCTTTTTACCTATCGTGACGGTATCGACGGCGTACCAGCCGCCGCGTCCGTTGGGAGCCTCCACCACGAGGTCTTTCCCCTCGCCTCCGGCCACATTGCCTTCGGCTTTCCAATGTTTCGATGAGCATCCGCTCAGGGCCATAAGACCCAGGACGGCCACGCAAAGCGTCTGAATCTTGATTTTCATATTCAGAAATCTGTAGGTTGGTTTTACTCGAATGCAGCGGCTATCTTGGCGGCTATCTCTTTCATCTCCTCCTCGGGCAGGGTCAGCTTTGGAGCACAGAAATTCATGTCCGCGCCGGTATTCATCGGCACAAGATGCACGTGAGCGTGGGGCACATCGAGGCCGATCACGGTCACTCCCACCTTCTTGCAGGGGATGGCCTTGCGAATGGCCTTGGCCACACGTTTTGCAAACAGCATCAGCCCGGTATAATCCTCGTCGGAGAGATCGAAGATATAGTCGGTCTGTTTGCGCGGAATCACCAGCACATGACCCGGATGCACGGGGTTGATATCAAGAAATGCGAAATATTTGTCGCTTTCAGCCACCTTGTATGAAGGGATTTCTCCGGCGGCTATCTTTTCAAACAAGCTCATAATCCGATAGTTATTATCAGCGGTTGGCTTAAATCTGTATGCTCTCGATTTCAAACTTCATAAGGCCGGCAGGCACGCGGATTTCCACCACATCGCCCACCTTGTGGCCCAGCAGACCCTTGGCGATAGGGGTGGATGCGCCGATCTTCTTCTCGCGCAGGTTTGCCTCGGAGTCAGCCACGATGGTATATTCCACGCTGGCCCCGTTGGCCTGATTCTTGATTTTAACGCGCGAGAGGATGTTGACTTCGTCGGTGTTGAGCTTCGACTCGTCGATTATGCGGGCGTTGGCCACGAGGTCTTTGAGCTTGGAAATCTTCATTTCAAGCATACCCTGAGCCTCCTTAGCGGCGTCATATTCAGAATTTTCCGAGAGGTCGCCTTTGTCGCGGGCCTCTGCGATGGCAGCCGAAATGCGCGGACGCTCCACGCTTTCGAGGAAGGCTATCTCTTCCATTTTCTTCTTGTAGCCTTCTTTGGTCATGTAAGTTAATGCCATGATATATTAAGTTTTAAGATATTACAAAAAAGAAGCGCCTCGCCCGCTCATATACGGGGGAGACCCTATTGTACCTTCACTCTGTTGCTTCCGATTCTTAGAATTATAAATCTTATAAGTCTTTAAATCATATAATTCTTATAAATCTTATAATTCTTATAAGTCTGATAGGGCTTATAATTCTTTATCGGGTAGCCGGACTCTTTTTCCGACTCTGCAGGCAAATGTAGTCATTATATTCCAAACTCCCAAATTTCCCGCCAAAAACTCTCCACTTTTCGCTTCACGAACTTCCGCCCGAACTTTTTCAGCCAACTTTTTGCATGCAAAAATAGCGGAAAAACATATTTTGCAACAGCGGTTGCAGTAACAGCCGTTGCAGTAACAGCCGTTGCAGAACGATATGAAATTTTATGACAGAGAAATATATACCGAGGCGCTGCGCGAGATGATGAGGATATGATGAGGATATGTAGCGAATATTATCAAATTCGACAGATTTTTGGTAACTTTGCAAACTGATAGCCGGAGCTGACAAGCACTAAATCTGCTTTTCTCTACCGGCAGCCGCTCCCGCTCCCTAAACTATTTAGCTTTATTTACCCGTGATTACCCTCGAACAACTCAAGGAAACAGCTGCGCGCCGCGACTCACTCAAGCGCTATCTCGACGTTGACAATAAGAAAATACAGATTGAAGAAGAAGAGCTCCGCACTCATGTGCCCGACTTCTGGGAGCATCCCAAGGAAGCTCAGGCTCAGATGAAGAAGATCAAAGACCTTCAGGCGTGGGTCGACGGTTACCACGAAGTGGAAGTGGCTGTCGACGAGCTGCAAAACGGCTGGGACTTCTACAAGGAGGAGCTTCTCGAAGAGGCTGAGGTTGACAAGCTTTATGCCGATGCGATGGCCAAGATCGAGGCTCTGGAGCTTCGCAATATGCTCCGCCGCGAGGAAGACCACATGGGCGTTGTGCTCAAGATCAACTCCGGCGCCGGAGGCACCGAGAGTCAGGACTGGGCTTCGATGCTGATGCGTATGTATCTGCGCTACTGCGAGAAGCATGGCTACAAGACCTCCGTAGCCAACCTCATCGAGGGAGACGAAGCCGGCATCAAGTCGTGCACCATCAATGTGGAGGGCGACTTCGCTTACGGCTACCTCAAGAGCGAAAACGGAGTGCACCGCCTTGTGCGCGTGTCGCCCTACAACGCCCAGGGCAAGCGCATGACCTCGTTCGCATCCGTGTTCGTCACCCCGCTGGTCGACGACACCATCGAGGTTAAGGTAGAGCCGGCTCTGATGTCGTGGGATACGTTCCGAAGCGGCGGTGCCGGCGGCCAGAACGTCAACAAGGTGGAGTCGGGTGTACGCCTGCGCTATCAGTACACTGACCCCTACACCGGCGAGAAGGAGGAAATCCTCATCGAAAACACCGAGACGCGCGACCAGCCCAAGAACCGCGAAAACGCCCTGCGCCATCTGCGCTCCATCCTCTACGAGAAAGAGATGAACCACCGCCTCGAGGAGCAGGCCAAAATTGAGGCCGGAAAGATGAAGATCGAGTGGGGTTCGCAGATACGCAGCTACGTATTCGACGACCGCCGCGTCAAGGACCACCGCACCAACTTCCAGACATCCGACGTCAACGGCGTCATGGACGGCGACCTCGACGGCTTCATCAAGGCTTACCTGATGGAGTTCGCCGCCGAAGAGCAATAAGCTCCCATGGGGCAATAAGCCCGGGGCTATACGCGCCTGTGCTTAAAGCCGCCGGCGACGGATTCTCCAATCCCGGCTACTGGGGCATCAATGCCGTGGAAGGCCGCAAATATATTCTCAGATAAGAGCCGGTTCGACAATTTGAATTTTTTTGACGATGGGATTAAACCTTCCCGACCCTTCGCGGTCAAACAGATGTAGATAATAAAACAATAGAGATATATTTGGCGGAGCAGACGCCGCGAGGTCACATCTGTTCACCCATCGCCAACTTACTAAACAGCTTCAAAACCAGCTAAATCACAAAGTCGGCCGCCCCGGATTCGGAGCGGCCGATCTTGTTTTCATCAGCTTCGGCAGCTATCTTAGCCACTTTAGCTATCTTAGCTATTTTAGCAACCTTGGGGATCTTAGCTATCCTTATTTGGTGGCCAGAAGGTAGGCGCCGGGAGCGAGGGTGGCGGGCAGAGTGGCTGCTTCGCCGGTGAAGACGTCCTTGAGGCCTGCCATGTCGGGCTTTTCGCCGGTAAATTCTACCGTCTGAGGCTCCGCGCCGAGGTTGACGATAACGAATACCTCCGAGCCGTCTTTCTCACGCGAGAAGGCATAGAGGTCAGCCGAGGTGGTGGCGTAGCGCTGCATCTCGCCGCCGGCTGTGCCTGCCGCCAGAGCTTTTTCACGATGCTTCATGTCGTTAAGCTTCTGATAGAAGGCGAAATACTCGTTTCGCGGCTCCCATTCGGGCGCTTTATCCTTCTCGAAGAAAGCGAAAGCGCGGTTCATGCCCGTCTCCTGACCGGTGTAGATCAGCGGCATACCCGGCAGAGTGTAGCTCAGCACGGCGAAGGCATCCGTCAGATTGCCGTAGCGGTCAAATTCCGTACCCTCCCACGAGTTGAGGTCGTGGTTGGTAATCATGTTCATCATGTAGGTATCCTTGGGGTATTCCTCAGCCTGCGAAGCCAGCAGCGAGTCGATATCGGCGGCATGGCGCACTGCGAGCTTGCGCGGCTCGGTGGCCCCGTTCTCCACATAGCTGCGCTGACCCGAGGTGGATGCGATTTCGTTGAAGAGGTCCTTCATCGGCCAGTTGTAGCCCATGTCGAAGCCGTTCTTCTGCAGCTCGGCTTTCGAGGCCTCAGCGAGCATGAACAGGTCGGGCTTGATCTCCTGCAGCTGCGGGCGCAGCTCGTCCCAATAGTCGGTAGGCACTTCCATTGCCACGTCGCAGCGGAAGCCGTCGACGCCAACCTCCTGCAGCCAGAATTTGAACGCATCGGTCATGGCCTTGCGCAGCTCGGGATTGGAATAGTCGAATTTATAGACGTCGGTCCAGTCGTACGGGCCGTACATATTGCCGTTCTCGTCCTTGGCATACCAGTCGGGATGCTCGGTGACCCAGCGGTTGTCGCGCCCGGAATGGTTGGGAACCCAGTCGAGGATCACCTTCATGCCGGCATCGTGGATTTTGCCCACGGTAGCCTTGAAATCGTCGAGAGTGCCAAACTCGGGGTTAACGTCGGTATAGTCTTTCACAGCGTAGTAAGAGCCGAGAGTGCCCTTGCGGCCGTCTTCGCTGATGGGATAGACCGGCATGAACCATAGGATGTCGACGCCGAGCTCTTTCAGGCGCGGAATCTGGGCGTCAAACTGTGTCAGAGTGCCGCTGTCGGTATACTGGCGGAGGTTGACCTCATAGATCACGGCGTTGCGGCTCCAGTCGGGATGCTCCACATTGGTGTAGGTCGAGTCGCGCTGCTCAGCGGCCTTGTCGCCTCCCTTTTTGCCTGTGCATGCTGCCATGAGCGCTACGGCTGCTATGGCGGCGGTAAAAATCAGAAGATGCTTCATCTTTAAGTCGGATATTGGATTTATTCGTGATTGAATCTTGACGGGCAAAGCCCCGATTTCCGCATCGGGATGAGGAAACCGGGGCTTGGCTGCGAAGTAGATTTATCAACCCTCAGCACGGGCCCGCAGGTCCGGCTGAAAGTCGGATTATTTTACGGTGATTACGGGATAGTGGCCCGAGAAGTCAACGGTAACGGTGAATGTACCGCCGCCGATGTTGAAGTTACCGCCATCGGGGAAGGGATTGTCGAGCGTGGTACCGTTGGAGGCGCCGTAGTTCATACTCCAGTCATCGTTGATGCGGATCTTCCATTCGGCATTGTCGGCAGGCACGGTGATGGTGCCGGTCCAGGTGCGGAAGTCAGCCGACGGAGTGAAGTTCTCCTGAGCGCCCCAGCTGTTGAAGCCGCCGATAGCGCCGAGCGAGGTCACGGGGATAATCTGGTAGGTCATGTTAGCTGTGTTGGCTACAATCCAGAAGAGGCCTTCGCCGCCCGAATTCAGGTTGGCTCCGGGCTGATAGAGCTTGCCGGCTTCATCGCCGCCGCCGTAGGTCTTGTCATCGGCCCAGCTTTCGCCGTCGGTCAGCTTGAACTCGCCGTTGAGCACGGCGGCACCTACGTTGGCACCCTTACCCTCTACGAAGGGGATCCAGTTGGATGCGCCGTGCAGCCAGTTGTTCGAATTGCCGGGGGTGCAGAGGTATTCAGGATAGGTGATAGGCTCAATCTTGTAGGTCATCTCCTCCATGTTGATGGTGAAGCGGTATTTGCCGGCTGCTTCAAGCTTGCCTGCGCCTACGGAGTTGCCTTCTACGAGCTGGCCTTCCATCTCTGTCGAGCCGTCGACTGTCGTACCGACTACGAGATCCCAGCTATTCTGTTCGATAGCGCCCTGAGAAGCTATTTTCCAGAAGCAACCGTTGTTGGCGGCAACCACATCTGCCGGGATTTCGAATACTCCGGTAAATACGGGATCATCGTAAACATCGGCATCGGAATGCTCAAATTTGAACGGTTCGCAAGCCGAAGCCTCGAACGACCATCCGTTGGCGTTGCCGATCAGATAGTAACTGTCGTAGATCACGAAGCCTACATCCATGCAGGTCTCCTTGACTGTACCGGTCAACACATAGTAGTCGGGACCACCGATGCGATATTCCACGCCATTGATCTTTGCATATGCTGCAACGCGATAGCAGGCATCTTTCACTTTGGGCGATTTGCCAAACAGATTCACATGAGCTGCACTCCATCCCTGAGGGCTTACATATCCGAAGCCATCCTCCGACACGGTCACGGGAAGCGTTTCCACTGGGTCGAACTCTTCGCTCTTACCAAGCTGGAACTTATAAACCATCTTTGCTTCCTTGGGAAGGTCGGTCACATTAAGGACTTTGAACACCTGAATCTCGCTTTGGTCGCGATAGTCTTCAAGAGTCAGTGTCTGATCGGGACCCGGGAGTATGCCAGCGTTTTCAACTGCCACATTGGCGCCTTCGAGCACCGGTTCCTGGGGGTTAGCCTGAAGGGGAGCCGATTCCGGTGCGTCGTCGCATGCTGTGAAAGCCATGGCCAGCGCTCCGAGAAGGTATATGCTGAATTTTTTCATATTCTTTATTTATGTATGATTAAGTGATTCTGCTGCCTTGGCGGCCCGGGATTCTCCTTTACGGGGAGAATCCCGGCAGCCTCAGCTGCGAAAATTAATTTTGCGGGCGGAGCGCCAGATAGTATCTGCCGGTGTCCTCCATGTAGATAAGCACGGCTATGCCGGTGAATGCCTCCTTGATGGAGATGTTGCCGTTGGAACCGAGGGCATACTTCTGAGCGATTTGGATATCCGAACCGTTACCGCCGAGGTTTACTGCGCCCCAGTCAGCATCAGCGACCTTGAATTCAGCGTCAGCAGGGATTGAAATCACCTTGGTCTGCCATACGTTGGCTGCCTTGGTAGTGTAGAATTCGAAGGCCTCGGGAGCGCCCCAGTCGTTCATGCCGCCGCGGACATAGATACCGGCGGCCTGATCGGGCGTTGCTTCAGCCGAAGGAACGAACTGCACTTTCCATGCCTCGCCTTTACCTTGGATATAGATAGCTCCGGCGAAGGGATCCTTGACGTTGATGTTGTGCTGCTGGTTCCATTCGCAGTCAATCCATGCGTTCATCTTCGGGCTTGCCGGGAGGGTGAGGTTGAGTTCTGACCAGCTGGCCGCTGCAATCTTGAATGCCTGTGAAGGCTCAATCTCTACATAGGGGAGGAAATACGTATTGGCCTCCTGAGTGGTGAGGAAGTTGTATTTCTCGAGTTCCTCTACATTGAGGTTGTTGTCGATCTGGTCGTTGAGCCAGCCGTTCATATCGCCGCGTACATAGTAGTTGGTGGGCATGTCAGGCAGGATCTGAGCGGCAGGAGCCATAACCACCTGAATATTCTCCATGCAGATGGTGTTGGAGGTGAAAGCGGTGTTGGGAATCACCACATGCTTGTCGGTAACGACATTGGCACGCAGACGCATGTACACCTTCATATAGTCGGTGGGCACCTGAGTCTCTTCGGTGATGTTGTCCATGGCGAAGATAGCCTCGGCGAGGTCGCCCAGATTCACTTTGATGGCGCTGAGATCCTGATATGTGCCAAGGTCAACAGATGCGGGCACTTCGACGCCTGTCAGGGCAGGAGTGGTGAAATCCTCGCTGAGCGACACCTGGAGCAGGTAGTCGACCGTAGCTGCATAACCATACTCAACGGGCTGCGAACCTGTGAGGGTCAGGTAGTCGGTCTTGTTGTCATCCGTTATCTGCAGACCGGTATTGGCTTCACGCGGAATATTGAGGAAGTCAATCACGGGATCGCCCTCGTGAGTAATCAATACAGGATTGTCTTCTTTGGGGTCGTCGCAGGCACTGAAAGCAACTCCGACCATCAAAGCGGCAAACATTAAAGATATTTTTTTCATTTTGAATTTAATTCTTAAGGGTTAATGCTGAATGTCCGTGGTCGGATCAATTGAATCCTTTGTTCTGCTTGAGCTCAGGCTGAGCAGCGATGATGTTGGCAGGAATCGGGAGCAAGTTGAATTGATCGCCGATAGTAGTACCTTCCGACACATAACCCTTCCAGGGCCATACCATCTGGTTGGGGCCTGTGAAGCGACCGTTGCGGATGAGGTCGGAGCGGCGGGTGCACTCATAGTAGAGCTCACGCGAACGCTCGTCGAGAAGATTGTCGAAGGTAAGGTCAGCCAGACCCCAGCGGCCGAGGCCTGCACGGTTGCGCACGTAGTTGATGCCTTCAAGAGCCTCGGTCTGGTCGCCCACACCGTGCATGAAGCATTCGGTACGCATCAGGTAAACATCGGCGAGGCGGATAAGAGCCAGGTCGGCGTTGCAGAACGAATAGGAATCACGAAGCACGAGATTGCCCGAGTTGTCAACCTTCTCGAGGTTGGTCCATTTGAGAGCCTGATAGCCGGCGGTCTTGAATGTGCCGAAAGCCACATTGTCAGTCTTTTTGCCGTCGCGGATCCAGAGCTGCCAGCGCTTGTCTTCGGGGTTCGGTTCGAAGCGCTCCGAAAGCAGCTTGCCTGCGGTCATACACGACCATGATTCGAGCGAGCCGTACATACCCTGCGAGAGGGATGCAATCAGCAGGAACGACGAGCCGCCGTAGCTCTGAGCCTTGATAGCATCGAAGGGAACGCCCCAGAGGATTTCGTTTTCAGCCGTATTGCCGCCGCCGGGCATATACTCTTCGTTGTTGCCGCAGAAGAGGTAAAGGTAATGCTCGGCAAGACCGGAACCCTGGAAGCCGCCGCCCTTATGGCGTGCGATGATATTGTTGCAGCGCTGAAGACATTTGTCCCATGCTTCTTCGCCGGTATATACGCCTGCATTGAGGTAGAGGCGGGCGAGAAGAGCTTCAACGCCATCGATGCCTACACGGCCGTAGACAGGCACGCGGGGAAGATCGCCGTTGTCGACAATATCACGGAGTTCGGCCTCAAGCCATTTGTAAAGCTCGGTACGGGACACCTGAGGCGAGCCTTCGCCATCGGGCTGGCTGGTGGACAGGGTCACATTGCCGAACATGTCGCAGAGCCAGTAGTAAGTGAAGGCGCGGAGAGCACGCACTTCGGTGCGCATCTGAGCCACCTTGGGATCGTCCATCCCTTCGGTTACGGTAAGGAATGTGTTGCAAGTGGCCACATGCTGATAGAAACGCTGGTAAGCGGTCAGAATCTGCAGGTTGGCAGAGCCGTAGGATGTACATACAAGGTCATCCAGACCGTTGTCTTTCCAAATCCAGAAAGCCTCGTCGGTGGTCATCTCGTTGATGGCGAACAGAAGGCGCACATAAACGGATGCACCGGCATCAGGTACGGAAAGGTTCGATTCGCCGGGGCCGGTTGTGGAGCAGAAGCCCAGGTTGGCGTAGCATTGTGCGAAAGAGTTCTCGATGAACTCCATGCTTGAGGTATCGGCAGATGTCTTGGAAGGGTCGATGGGTTCGAGGTCGAGGTCGCCTACGCAAGAAGATGCGAACATCCCGAGGCTCAGAGCCACTCCGCCAAGCATCAAATATTTTTTTAGATTCATTGTATAGTCTTTTTTAAAGATGAAAGATTAGAAAGTGGCTACCAGACCCAGCGAGTATGTGGTGGAACGCGGGTAGGGGGATGAGTCAACACCCGAGAACACTTCAGGATCCACACCGTTGTACTTCGTGATTACGAAGGGGTTCTGCACTCCGGCGAACAGACGCAGGCGGAGGTTGTTGTTGAGCAGATTGTTCCAGGTGTAACCCAGAGTAATGTTGTCGCAGCGCAGGAACGATGCATTGCGCAGATAGTAGTCGGATACCTCCTGCTGTGCGTTGAAGTAGTAGTCAGCCACAACGAGGTTGTGCAGACCGTACTGGAACATACGGTCGTAGTAACCGTTGGAAGATTCCACGTTGTTGTAGAGGTAAGTTGCCCAGAGATGCGCGCAGCGAGAAGCCGAGATCCCACTGTTTGTAGCGGAACTGCGAGCCGAAGGTCATCGTCACCTTGGGATCTTTCTGATGGTTGAGGATACGGTCTTCATTGTCGATCTGACCGTCGCCGTTCTGGTCTACGTAAACGCCTTCGATAGGATCGCCGTTGGCATCGTAAACCTGCTGATAGAGCCAGAATGTGTTGGCAGCGTAGCCGACCTTGTTGGCCATGGCTTTCTGACCCTGAGCGCCGATGCCGTCGCCGGTTTCGTAGACAGCTTCGTTATCGTTCAGCTTGGTGATCTTATTGTGGTTGTAACCTACGTTGTAGGTAAGGGTCCAGTTGAAGTCATTGGTGACGATGGGGCGGGCGGTGATGTTGAATTCAACACCATAGTTTTCAAGGTCGCCGATGTTCTTGTTAAGCATGTTGACCGTAGACGAACCTGCAGGCACTGTCACGTAGCTCAGAAGGTCGGTGGTCTTGCGGTAGTAGCCTTCGATGCTACCCATGATGCGGTTGTTGAACAGGCCGAAGTCGATACCGACGTTGTAGCTGGTGGTTGTCTCCCATTTCAGCTTGTCGTTATAGCCGTTGGCGAAATAGGGGTTGTACCATCCGTTGAAGCCGTTGGGGTAAAGCACTGTACCCTGGCTCTGCTGGTAGGTGACGGTGTAGTTGTTCCACGAACCTACGTCCTGCTGACCTGTCTGGCCCCAGCCGAGGCGGAGCTTAAGGTCGGAGAGCCATCCGGCTGTACCCTGCATGAAGGATTCGTTGTTGATGCGCCATGCGAAAGCGGCAGCGGGGAAGTAGCCCCAGCGGTTGTCCTTGTTGAAGCGCGAGGTGGCATCAGCACGGAGAGTGAACGTAAGGAGGTAGCGGTTCTTGAACTGATAGTTGATACGTCCGAAGAACGAGAGCAGCTGGAGGTGGTCCTTGCTGTAATAGATACCGTCTTCCGACAGAGGCGACGGAATGAAGGGAACACCGATAGGATGGTTGCTCACGCTGGTGGGCACGGTGTTAAGGATATAGGGGGCTTCGCCGTTGCCTGCGTTGGGGTTGGCCTGAGCGAAGTAATATTCGTCGGTGTAAGGCACTGAGCCTGCGTTGTGGCTTTCGGTGTAGACGCGGTTCCAGGTATAACCGGCAGTCACGTCAAGGTCAGATTCGATAGCCTCGAAAGTCTTCTTGTAGTTGAGGTAGAATTCCAGCAGGGTGTTGCTGTTGAACTGATAGAGGTCGGCTGAATCGTTGTAGCCGCCGCCGAACTGCTGATAGCCGTTCTTCCAGGAGATACCCGAGTTAGGAGTGATCTCGTGGGTCTCGTTTGTCTTGCTGACGTCGTAACCGAGGTTGAGGTTGGCGTGGAGTTCGGGGAGGAAATGGAACGAGTAATCCAACTGCAGGTTACCGTTGCTGCGGTAAACGTTGGCGTAGTTGTTCATTTCCATCAGGTTCGACACGGGGTTGATATCTGCATTCGACATGAAGCCGACGCCCGACTGGCCGTATTTCGACTTGATCTGGGAGTGCTGATAGTAACCGTTGAAGAGATACTGCATACCGGTGTTGCCCTGAACGGGGATATTGGTGTATACAGGCTGGGTGGGGTTGTAAGAGATAGCGTTGTATACAGCGCCGGAGTCACCGAAACGGTTGCGGATATAGTAACCCTTGATATTGGCGTTCACCTGCAGGTGATTGTCAAAGAACTTCGGGGTGAGGTTGACACCGAGGGTCACACGGTCCATCTGAGAAGTCTTGATGATACCGTTGGAGTTGGTGTAGCTTGCGGAGACGCGGTAGGGGAGCCAGCCGGCTGTGCCGCCTACAGCGAGGTTATAGTCGGATGAAACCGTGGTGCGGAGCACCTGATCCTGCCAGTCGGTGTTGTATTTGCCGAGCAGGGCGCCGTGTTCGGCTTCATTGTACGTGCCCTGAGCCTTGAGGGCTGCGATGAAGGTGTTGGCATCCATCACGTCCCATGTCTTGCGGGCTGTGTTCACATACATGTTGGCCGAGAAGCTGATCTGGGGTTTACCTGACTGACCTTTCTTCGTGGTGACGATGATCACACCGTTGGATGCGCGCGCACCATAGATGGCCGTTGCCGAAGCATCTTTCAGCACTGTCATGCTCTCGATGTTCTCAGGCGAAATCATAGCCAGGGGGTTCGACATACCCTGAACGCTGTTGGCCGACAGAGGCACACCGTCGAGCACGATCAGAGGGTCATTGTTTGCACTCAGCGAGGAACCGCCGCGGATACGGATATTGGCGGCGCCTTCAGGGCCGCCCGAAGTGGTTACGACCACGCCGGGGGTCTGGCCCACCAGCATGTCCTGCACCGAAGTAGCCAGACCGGCTTCCACTTCGTCGGGTTTAATCACTGCTACCGAACCGGTGGCATCGGATTTCTTTACGGTACCGTAACCGATGGCTACCACTTCGTTAAGCATTACCGAGTTTTCTTTCATGGTGACGTTGATGGTCGTCTGACCGTTGACGGCCACCGTCTGGGGATCGTAACCCACATACGAGAAAACGAGCGCTCCGGCAGGTGCCACATTGATGGTATATTTGCCATCAAGATCGGTGGACGTTCCAGTCGTGGTGCCCTGGGCAAGGATACTTGCACCGATTAGCGGCTCACCATCAAGGTCGGTGACAACGCCGCTCACGGTGATAGTCTGCGCGTTCAACGTAAAGCCGAACAGCAGACCGACCATCAGGAAAAATATTTTCCTGGCGATTCCTGTTTGTAAATGTTTCATTTAATGTTAATTTGAATTAATGAATTGTCAAGTAAGCTATTAAATCAATTTTTTCATTGTGGTCCTGATTGCGGTAGGCCGCCCTCGGCCGGCCGGAGTGTTTTTACCGTATGTGCAACTTCACGTATGTGGCCACATCCCTTGGCCGACTTATTTTCCCTGGTATTAAGGTTTCGGTTGCGTAGGTTTAAACTTTTTTAATAGAATCACGCACAAATTTATCCAAAATCTCCCACATTCCAAGCCTGCAGAGCAGAAAATCCGCCCTAATTAAAGTTAAAAAACGTTAAGCGGCGGCCGACAGCAATCGCCGGGGGCGCCTTGTTCACCCCAGAAGCCACCTATTTCCGCGCCTACTCACCAAATAATTGTTAAGAAACCGTTACCAAACTTAAGGCGGGGAAAAGAAAGCAACCCTTCGGCCGAGGGGCCAAAGGGTTGCACATATCAGAATCCTGGATGTATGATTACTTCACCTCGGGGGTGCCGGCTCCGATGGAGCCCCACTGCTCTTTCGACAGGCGTACATAGTTGTTGTAGCGCCAGCGGGCGTTGCTCTTGGCGGCAGCGAAGAGCTCGGCAGCCTCAGCGGGATACTGCTTCATCACCGAAGCGTAGCGCACCTCACCCTTGAGGAAGTCGTCGAAGGCATCCCAGTTGGGTTCCTTGCTGTCGAGCGAGAACGGATTCTTGCCCTCGGCTTCGAGTGCGGGGTTGTAGCGCCACAGATGCCAGTAGCCGCAAGCTACGGCTTTCTGCTCCTCAGCCTGCGAGTGACCCATACCTGCCTTCAGACCATGGTTGATACAGGGAGCGTAGGCGATGATGATCGACGGGCCGTCGTAAGCCTCAGCCTCGCGGATAGCCTTGAGGGTCTGAGCCTGATCGGCACCCATTGCCACCTGTGCTGCGTATACGTAGCCGTAGGTGGTGGCGATAAGGCCGAGGTCTTTCTTGCGCACGCGCTTGCCGGCAGCGGCAAATTTGGCGATGGCACCGATAGGAGTAGCCTTGGATGCCTGACCGCCGGTGTTGGAGTAAACCTCGGTGTCGACCACGAGGATGTTGACATTCTTGCCCGATGCGAGCACATGGTCCAGACCGCCGAACCCGATATCGTAAGCGGCGCCGTCGCCGGCGATGATCCACTGGCTGCGACGAACGATGAAATGCTTCAGAGCGACGATGCCTCGGCAGATGTCGCAGTCGGCTGCCTCACACATAGGCACGAGAGCCTCGTAAACCTCGCGGGTAGCGGCAGCATTGTCGCGGTTTTCGAGCCACTTGGTGGCCAGAGCCTTCATCTCCTCGGGAGCGCCCGATTCGGCGAGCTGCTTCATGAGGCCTTCCAGGCGCTGCTGCATCTTCTCGTTGGCGATGGTCATACCAAGGCCGAACTCGGCGAAGTCTTCAAACAGCGAGTTGGCCCATGCCGGACCGTGACCGCGGAAGTTGGTGGTATAGGGAGTCGAGGGGACAGAGCCGGAGTAGATCGACGAGCAACCGGTGGCGTTGGCTACCATTTCGTGATCGCCGAAGAGCTGGCTGATGAGCTTCACGTAGGGAGTCTCGCCGCAGCCTGCGCAAGCGCCCGAGAACTCGAAGAGCGGGGTGGCGAACTGGCTGTTCTTCACATTGGCGGCCACATCGATGAGATCCTGCTTCGAAGCGACATCCTTCACGCAGTAGTCCCACTCCTTCTGAACGTCGAGCTGAGTCTCCAGAGGCTTCATAGCCAGAGCCTTCACGCCCTTCTTGCCGGGGCAGACATCCACGCAGTTGCCGCAGCCGAGGCAGTCGAGCACATCGACCGACTGGATGAAGCGCATGCCGGCAAACTGCTTGCCAATAGCGGGGATGGTGGCGTCTTCGCCGAAGGGAGCAGCAGCCATCTCGCTGGCGTCAAGCACGAACGGACGGATAGCGGCGTGGGGGCAGACGTATGCACACTTGTTACACTGGATACAGTTCTCCTCGTCCCATTCGGGTACGAAGGCTGCCACGCCGCGCTTTTCGTAAGCGGCGGTGCCGTTGTGCCATGTGCCGTCGGCGATATCCTTGAAGTCGCTGACTTTCAGCAGGTCGCCGTCCTGACCGTTGATGGGGCGCACGATCTTGTTGATGAACTCGGGAGCGTCGTCGGCCACGAGAGCCTCAACATCGAGATTCTTCCATGCGGGATCTACGTCGAGCTTGTGGTACTCGCCGCCGCGATCCACGGCTGCATAGTTCTTGTCGACCACATCCTGACCCTTCTTGCCGTAGCTCTTGACGATGAATTTCTTCATCTGCTCAACGGCCAGATCAACGGGGATAACCTCGGTGATGCGGAAGAATGCGCTCTGGAGGATGGTGTTGGTACGGTTGCCAAGGCCGATTTCCTGAGCGATCTTCGTAGCGTTGATATAATATACGGTGATGTTGTGGTCAGCGAAGTATTTCTTCACCTTGTTGGGAAGATTCTTGGCCAGCTCCTCGCCCTCCCAGATGGTATTGAGAAGGAAAGTACCGTTGTCGCGCAGACCGCGGGTGACGTCATACATGTGGAGATAAGCCTGCACGTGGCATGCCACGAAGTTAGGCGTATTCACCAGATAGGTGGAGCGGATGGGGGCATCGCCGAAACGGAGGTGTGAGCAGGTGAAGCCGCCCGACTTCTTCGAGTCGTAGGCGAAGTATGCCTGGCAGTATTTCGGGGTGTTTTCGCCGATGATTTTGATGGAGTTCTTGTTGGCACCCACCGTACCGTCGGCGCCGAGGCCGTAGAATTTAGCTTCGTAGGTGCTCTTGTCGCCGAGGGCTACTTCTTCGGGGAGGGGGAGCGAGGTGAAAGTCACATCGTCGACGATACCCACGGTGAAGTGGTCTTTGGGCATGGGGAGAGCGAGGTTTTCAAACACACCGATGATCTGGGCCGGGGTGGTGTCTTTCGAAGCCAGACCGTAGCGGCCGCCGACGATCAGCGGGGCGTTCTCCTTGCCGTAGAAGCATTCCTTTACATCGAGATAGAGCGGCTCACCGCTGGCGCCGGGCTCTTTGGTGCGGTCGAGCACTGCGATGCGCTTGGCTGTGGCAGGCACAGCGGCCAGGAAGTGCTTAGCCGAGAAGGGACGGTAGAGATGCACGGATACCAGACCCACCTTCTCGCCTTTTTCTACCAGCGAGTCGATGGCTTCCTGAGCAGCCTGTGTCACCGAACCCATGGCGATGATTACGCGCTCGGCGTCTTCAGCACCATAATAATTGAACAGACCGTATTTGCGGCCGGTGATTTCGGAGATCTTGTTCATGTACTCCTCGACGACAGCGGGCACATTGTTGTATGCCACGTTGCTGGCTTCGCGATGCTGGAAGAAAACGTCGCTGTTCTCAGCCATACCGCGCGATACGGGAGCCTGGGGGGTCAGACCGCGCTGGCGGAAGCGGGCCAGAGCCTCGCGGTCGAGCAGCGGCTCGAGATCTTCCTGATCTACTACCTCGATCTTCTGAATCTCATGCGAGGTGCGGAAGCCGTCGAAGAAGTTCACGAAGGGGATCGACGATTTGATGGTCGACAGGTGGGCTACGCCTGCGAGGTCCATGACTTCCTGCACGGAGCCTTCGCAAAGCATTGCGAAGCCGGTCTGGCGCACCGACATCACATCCTGGTGGTCGCCGAAGATGCTCAGGGCGTGGGAAGCCAGCGTACGGGCCGATACATGGAATACACAGGGAAGCTGCTCGCCTGCAATCTTATACATGTTGGGGATCATCAGCAGCAGACCCTGCGATGCGGTGTAGGTGGTGGTCAGCGCACCGGCCTGCAGCGATCCGTGGACCGCACCGGCGGCGCCGCCTTCCGACTGCATTTCCTGCACGAGCACTGTCTCGCCAAAGATGTTTTTGCGTCCGGCAGCAGCCCATTCGTCGACATATTCAGCCATCGTCGACGACGGGGTGATGGGATAGATGGCAGCCACTTCGCTGAACATGTAGCTAACATGAGCAGCTGCCTGGTTGCCGTCACAAGTCAAGAATTTTTTTTCTTTACTCATAGGGGTTGGTTTGTTATGTGTAGTGTATTTTTTCTTCTGTCAGAATTATCCGGCAAATTTAATGATTTTTTTTGTTAAATCGCGGGCTTATACCTATAAAAAGGGTTAGATGACAGCAAAAATTTCATCGGCGGCATCAGTAGTCCGGACGAAAAAAGGTCGTCATCACGACGACCTTTTTCCTTTAAACCTTTATCTTAATCTAATACTATGAAAAACACACCTGCAAAGGAAATACTTTATTTTGAACCTCGCAATAGGTAATGTGTGTTTTTAACACTTATTTTATGTTTTGTGGCTAAATTATCTACAAAACGCGCCGTTTTGCATCAAATTTGTATACAAAACGTCAACAGAGTAAGCTTTTAGTCGAAATTTCCGCCATTTTGCTTAACTCAGGCAAAGCGATAATTACCGGTCAGGCCTTGACCGCGGTGTAGATAGCGCACACTCCGAAAGTGAGCCTGCTCACGCGCGCATCCTTCAGCCCGACGCTGCGCATCAGCTCCAGCATCTTCTCCCCGCCGGGCATGGCGGCGATAGATTCGGGCAGATAGGTATAGGCACGCGAGTCTTTCGAAATCAAGCGCCCCACCAGCGGAATCACGCGCCTGGTATACAGATTGTAGAACGGACGCACCCACCGCGACTCGGGTACGGCAAGCTCTATCACGCAAAGCCGTCCGCCCGGGCGAAGCACCCGCGCCATCTCCCTGTATCCGCAGAGCAGATTCTCGAAATTGCGCACTCCGAACACCACCGTCACGGCATCAAACTCGCCGTCGGCCATCGGCAGATGCAGGCAGTCGCCCTGAAGCAGCGTCACGCGGTCGCCGAGTCCGGCTTTACCCACTTTAACGCGCCCCTCGGCGAGCATCTCCTCGCTCAGGTCAATACCCGTCACCTTAGCCTGAGGCAGGCGGCGCGCCAGAGCTATCGACATGTCGGCCGTACCGGCAGCCACGTCAAGAATTGACTTCGGCGAGTCAGCGGCGACAAGGTTCACCCCCTTGCGGCGCCACAGGCGGTCGATGCCCATGGTCATGGCGCGGTTCATAAAGTCGTAGGCCGGCGCGATGGAGTCGAACATCTCCTCCACCTGCGCCGTCTTTTCGCGCGTATTGTCGTATGGCTTGATGGTTTCAGGCCCGGAACTTTGCATGATTGGCTTACATATAAGGCGTTAGTCGCGGCGGAGCCGGGGCGTCAGTCGCGACGGGTACGGGTTTAGTTGCGGAGCATATCCAGGCAGCTCAGCACATTGTCTTCGATGCGCCTCACCAGGTCGGTCTCGGGAGCTTTGATGAATTTGCCGCCTGTAATGTGCTCATACAGCTCGATATAGCGGTTGGACACCGATTCGCAGAATTCGGGCGTCATCTCGGGCACCTTCTGTCCGGCTTTGCCCATAAATCCATGGTCGATAAGCCATTGGCGCACGAATTCCTTGGAGAGCTGACGCTGGGGTTCGCCCTTGCGGAAGCGCTCCTCATAGCCTTCGGCATAGAAGTAGCGCGACGAGTCGGGCGTATGGATCTCGTCGATGAGCACCACTTCGCCGTTGCGCTTGCCGAACTCATATTTTGTGTCGACCAGAATCAGCCCCTTTTCCGAGGCCATGGCCTGGCCGCGGGCGAAGAGCTGACGGGTGTAGCCTTCCATCTTCTTATAGTCTTCCTCGCTGACAAGCCCCTGAGCGATGATCTCTTCACGCGAGATGTTCTCGTCGTGCCCCTCGGCGGCCTTTGTGGTCGGGGTGATGATGGGTTCGGGGAAAGCCTGATTTTCGCGCATCCCTTCGGGGAGCTTCACTCCGCAGAGCTCGCGGGCACCGGCGGCATATTCGCGCCAGGCGCTTCCGGTGAGGTAGCCGCGGATAATCATCTCCACGGGGAAACCCTCGCAGCGGTAGCCCACGGTCACCATCGGATCGGGAGTGGCCAGACGCCAGTTGGGCACGATGTCTGACGTAGCTTCGAGGAATTCCGTAGCTATCTGATTGAGCACCTGGCCCTTATAGGGTATACCTTCGGGCAGTATCACGTCGAAAGCCGAGATGCGGTCAGTAGCCACCATCACCAGCAGGTCGTCGCCGATGGAATAGACGTCGCGCACTTTACCGTGGTACACACCGTTCTGTCCGGGAAAGTGGAAATCAGTTTTTGTCAAAGTTGCCATGAGAAATGGGAGTAAATGGTTGATGTATTGAAAAAGAATGATCTGTCAGGGAGATGCTCAGCAGCCGCCGGGTCACTGAGCGGAGGATTCGGCGGCAGCGGCGGCATCTTCGGCGGCAGCGGCCAGCTTCTCGGCTTCCTCGGCGAGCTTGCGCTCGTCGTCGTAGGCCTGATATGCCTCCACGATGCGCTGCACAAGCTGATGGCGCACGATGTCTTTCTTGCCGAATTCCACCTTGCCGATGCCGTGAATATCGCGGAGCACACGAAGAGCCTGCACAAGGCCGGAATTGACCGTGCGCGGCAGGTCGATCTGAGTCACGTCGCCGGTGATAATCATCTTGGCGTTCATGCCCATACGGGTCAGGAACATGCGTATCTGGTGGGTGGTAGTGTTCTGAGCCTCATCCAGCACAATCACGGCGTCGTTGAGTGTGCGGCCGCGCATGAAAGCCAGCGGGGCGATCTGAATCACCTTGGTCTCCATATATTCCTTGAGCTTCACGGCCGGAATCATATCCTCCAGGGCGTCGTAGAGCGGCTGCAGATAGGGGTCGATCTTATCCTTCATGTCGCCGGGGAGGAATCCGAGCTTCTCGCCCGCCTCGACGGCCGGACGCGAAAGTATGATCTTGCGCACCTCGCGGTTTTTCAGCGCGCGCACAGCCAGGGCTATGGCCACATAGGTCTTGCCCGTACCGGCAGGCCCGATGGCGAACGTGAGGTCATTGTGCATGAAAGTGTCCACCAGCTGCTTCTGCGTAGCGGTGCGGGCGCCGATGGGCTTGCCGTTCACCCCGTAAATAATCACATCAGGCGATGCGGCGTCGCGTGGGGTCTCCCCTTTTACTATGTCGAGGATGGCTTCTTCGGTGAGCTTGTTGAATTTGGCGCAGTGGGCTTCGAGCTCCTTGATTTTCTTTTCAAACTGAGCCGTCTCTTCCTCCTCGCCTATTACCTTGATGACAGAGCCGCGGGCGGCCATCCTCAATTTTGGGAACAGATTGCGGATGAGCTGCATGTTGGCGTTGTTCACGCCATAGAAACTGGCCGGATCGGCGCTGTCGATAATTACAATTCTTTCAATCATCAGAGGTTATTGAGATTTAGAATCGCGGGGGCGACTGGCTCGGGCCGCAAATTCCGATACAAATTTACAAAAATTTCTCTATATCATTACAACACCGGCGTTCAGCGTAAGTTTTAGAGCCGGCAACATATATTGTCGAACCGGCTTTAACTTTCAACTTAACTTATCTTAACTCGCCGGGGAACGATTTTTGCACTGCAATGTCCTATCTTTGCCCCACTCTCGGAATCGCCCGCCTATACGTTCGCGGAATCGCCCGCCAAACCAACGGAATCGTCCGCCACACTCACTGACTTCCACCGATGCTGAAGATATACAACCCCGACTTCTCCTCGTCGCTTGAGCTCATCTACGCCGACGACGGTATCCGCGCCGGCTTTCCCAGCCCTGCGCAGGACTACATCACCGAAACCATCGACCTCAACCGTACGCTCATCGAGCATCCGGCCGCCACATTCTATGCCCGTGTGGTCGGCGACTCGATGTCGGAGGAGGGGATTGAGGAAGACGATATTCTGGTCATCGACCGCTCGCTCGAAGGGGAGCACGGCGATCTGGCCGTCTGCTGCATCGACGGCGAATTCACCCTCAAGCGGCTGCGGTTCATGCCCGACGGTCGCCTGCTGCTGATGCCCTCCAACCGCAAATACAAGCCCATCGAGGTCACCCCCGAGTCGCGCTTCGAGGTGTGGGGCATAGTGGTCTACACCATCAAAGCCAACCGCCGGCGCCACCACAAGCGCTGGTAGCCGCCCCTCCCCTTCCCTACTGCTAACTGCTAACTGCTAATTGCCATGGTCGGTCTGATAGATTGCGACAACTTCTTCTGCTCGTGCGAGCGAGTGTTTCGGCCCGACCTGGCCGAAACGCCCGTGGTTGTGCTCAGCAACAACGACGGCTGCGTCGTGGCGCGCTCACGCGAGGTAAAGGCCATGGGAGTGCCCGAAGGGATGCCCTACTTCGAGATGATGCAGAAGTATCCCGACGCCGGCATTGTGGCTTTTTCGTCGAACTATGCGCTCTACGGCGACCTCTCGGCGCGCGTCATGTCGATTCTGCGCCAGGAAGCGCCCGATGTAATCCAATATTCCATCGATGAGGCGTTTCTCGACCTCGAAGGGATACCTCTGGAGCAGCTCCGGCCCTGGGGCGAGGCGCTATGCCGCAAAGTGCGCAAATGCACCGGAGTACCCGTCAGTCTCGGCATCGCCCCGACCAACACTCTGGCCAAAATCGCCAGCAAATTTGCCAAGCGCTACCCGGGCTACAACAAATGCTGCATCATCGCCGACGACGTCCAGCGCGAGAAAGCCCTGAAACTCACGCCTGCGGGCGATGTGTGGGGCATCGGACGCCGCATAGCGCGCTCGCTGGCTGCCGCCGGAGTGGTCACGGCCTACGATTTCACCATGCGAGAGCCGGCTTGGGTGCGCAATAAGTACCACGTCACGGGTCTGCGCACCTGGGAGGAGCTTCGCGGGATGCCGCGCATCGAAATCGACGCCATGGACGCGCGCACGAAGCAGACGATAGTGACCAGCCGCAGCTTCCCGGGGATGATTACCGAACTGGGCGACATGCGCAGCCACGTATCGAACTATGCCGCCCGCTGCGCCGCCAAACTGCGCCGCCAGGACTCAGTATGCTCCACCCTGACGGTGTTTATCCAGTCGAACCATTTCCGGCCCGACCTGCCGCAATACGACCGGAGCGCATTTTATACCTTTCTGACTCCGACCAACACCACTCCAGAGCTGGTCACAGCCGCCATGCGTGTGCTCAAAGCCATCTACCGCCCCGGCATCTGCTATAAGCGCGCCGGCATCATGGTGTCGGGCATATCGTCGGCACGGGCCATCCAGCCCGACCTGTTCTGTTTCGACCCGGCGCTGCGCGACCGGTTCAACCGCGTGTCGGCAGCCCTCGACGCCGTAAACCGCCGCGACGGAGCTGACACCCTCGTCATGGGAGTGCAGCAATATTCCGAACTTGCGCCAGACGGCCGCTCCGTAAAGTTCGTCAACGCCATACGCCGCGCCCGCAAATCGCCCGACTACACCACGCGCCTCGGTGCCTTCTGCCTGCGCTGACCCCGACAGCACGGCCCGCGCCCGAAATCCACGAAACAAGCCACAGAAATGCCAACGGGCCCGCCCCTGAAAAAGCCGACGGCCCCGCCCCTGAAAAAGCCGACGGGCCCGCCGGGAGGTTTCTCTCGACAGGCCCGCAGGTAATGCGTAAGTAATTTTCGCGATTTGCGATCAGGCGCCGAGGGCAGTTTCAACAGCTGCTGCCCAGTCTTCATCGCTGACACCGGTCACTGACGAATCATTGAATGAAGGATCGTTCTGGAGAGCAGCGATCTCTTCTGAGGAGAGATTCTTCTCAGCAGATGCGATGGGGAGATCCTTAACCTTGCTCAGGTCGGCTGTTGCGTCGACGGGCAGACCCTCTTCGGTGAAGTTTTTCTGGTAGGTTTCCACCAGTTTCTTCTGCTGGCCGTTGATGCTCAGGAATACATTGATCGTGGGCAACTGCTGAGGTGGAGGAGGCATGCCGGGACCGACAGTAGGCTGGCCGGGGGCTACCGGCGGCTGAGGACCGCCTACCGGGGGCTGAGGATCTGTCGGAATGGTAATCACGGGTTCCTGAACCTCCTGAGGTTTATCGACTGGGAAGATGCTCGGCAGATTCTTGCCGTTGCCTTCGCCATGGAGCAGGGTGGCATTCTGGGCGTCAGTGCCGGGATTGCCAGTGTTAATCATGCGGTCGTAGCGCTGGCTGTAATCGGCCAGCCAGTCGATGGCGCGCATCGGGAAGCAATATTTCAGCGTGAGCACCGACAGCTCATCTTTACGCGGGCTCTTGCGGTTGACCTTGATGCTGACTTTCTCGCCCAGACCGATTTCGGCCAGAAGGGCCTGCTCGAGCTTATCGGCGAATTTAACCAGTCCGGCATCGCCTTCAGGTGAAGGTATCGACACCAGGATGGTCTTCTTCTCATAGCTGGCGGGGTTGGTGGGGCTGAGCGCGCCCTCGTTGTTGCGCAGATGGAGCTGCAGCTGCGAGGGGTTGAGCTGCAGATATACGCCGCTCTGCTTGATGATAGTATGGGCGAAGGCCTTGATCTCATCGTCGCTGGTGAGCTTCTGGCGCAGCTGGGTGAGGATGTTCATGCCCAGCACTTTCTTGTCGGCTTCGATGCGCTCGGAATGTTTCTGGCGGATGATGTCGGCAAGCTTGCGGTCGAAGGCGTCGCTGACGGTCTTGGGCAGCTCGGAGAAGGATTCCAGAGTCTGACCGTTTTCGTTTACGTTGCTGTAAAGCATCAGACCGTTGGCCACACCTTTGGCAGCTTCGCTGAATACATTGATAGGTCCGGTGCCGGTGACGTCCTGAGGCATGAACACACCCGACTGGAGAGCGTTAAGCTCCATCAGGGCAGCGTAGCCGTTCTGATAGTAACGGCCCTGGTCGATACCGCTGTGGGGCAGGTACATCTCGGGAATCATTGCGTAGACGGTGATGTTGGCCTTGGGGAAGGTCTTGCGCGTCTGCACCAGAGCATCGATGATCGAACCGGAGCCGGTGCCGCCAGCGAGGCCTGCGAAGATGTGGATATACAGTTCGTTGGTCTCACCGGAGATATCCTGACAGCGGGCGAAGGCGTCTTTGATTGAGTTTACATAAGCCTGGGCATTGGCGGCAAAGAGCAGACGGCCTGCGCGGCGCTTCTGACCTGCGGCCTGACCGAGCGAACCGATGGCGCGGCGTACGGCCTCGGCATTCTCGATGATACCTTTCACCTGAGGATAATTCTGGGGATGATCCAGAATAGCCGATACCTCGATCGACTTGATGTTGAGGAACTCGTTTTTGGTGAATGAGGCGTCCTGGCCCATCACGCGGAAATCGGGGCGCGGACGGCCGCCCTGAGGCATCATTTCGTCGGTAGAATCCACATAAACCAGCGCAACGGCCTTCTTGGCGCGTTCTTCGGGTGTGAATTCTTCGAACATTCGCATCTTGAATGCGCGGAGCACCTTGCCTCCGGTGCCTCCGAGGCCAACCAGAATATGGTTGCCGGTATTAAATGTTGTTGCCATATGATAAATGATGTATTTATTTCTTCTGCATCATACGCCCCCGTGGCGCTATGTGTGCTTTCCCTTCAGCGTGGTCAGCGCCTGCGGGTGCGCGAAGCCGGGCGGGCGCCCATCCTTGTGCGCGAGGCCGGACGTGTGCGGCTCGGGCGGTGCGACTGCTGAGAGTGTTCCATGGTCTTGATTACAATTACAGCTGCGACAATGACGAAGCCCAGACTCCACATTACCCGCCGGAAGATATACCAGCGGAAATACGTGCGGCAGGCATCAGCCAACGCCTTGGGATACTGGCTTACGTTGTAACCCACTATCTCACTGCCGCCTACATAGTAGGAAAGCAGCGGATTGTTGGAGATGATGTCCTGAGTCAGAGCGTTGGTTTCGGAGTTGGTGAATACGCGGTCGGGATTGTATGCCAGATATGCGTCGACCATCTCCTGGGCGATCATTTCATAGCGCGAAATAGAGCGATAAATCGACACGGAACCGCAGATGAGGATACTCTGGAAAATCAGAAGTATGCCAAGCACGGCACCAACGATATACGACACCGGGGTAAAGGTGGCATTCTTATACCACCCCTTGATCAGGAAGAAGAACAGAGCCAGACAGGCCAACCCGAACAGAATGCCAAGAAGCACGCTGCCGGTGGAATATCGTAAGATTTCGAATTATTGGTGTCCGGTAAATGTGTTTACTCGGCTATTTTGAGTGATTTTATGCATTGACAAGCCCCCTGTTTCAGTATT
>ERZ808037.107-NODE-107-length-89271-cov-40.272137_pt1 | contig 89271 bp, 78 predicted proteins | sample MGYA00380190_ERZ808037 | MGnify/ENA primary metagenome ERZ808037 (study PRJEB31490, sample SAMN06133399) | mouse gut metagenome | isolation source: J9 | host: mice | place: China: Chengdu | collected 2015-05 ... | reverse complement strand
CGCATATTTGTAAGAGAGAATCCATACCGCTCTCTTTGGTTAAGATTAATATACCTACAGGCTCAATCCGGGATAAAGGGTATGGAATCTCGGATTACAATTCAGGGTAAATAACGAATAAATGATTTGAACAGATGGAAAAGAAGGACTATAATAAAAAAGAAGGTTGTAAATTGTCTTGATGGGGGGGATATATATGACAGAGCAACAGTATAAAAGAGCAAGCGGTGCCGTTTTTCCGGTGGTTATGGTGATCCTTGGGTATATCGTCATTTCCATGGTCATGTGGGCAGGTACCGGCAGCGCTACGTTTCGGACATGGATCCAGCTTGCAGCAGCCGTAACGGGGATGATCGTTTCGACCATTGTGTTCGTGACCGGCAAAGAGACGAAGCGGTGCGGTGTAGTCATGATGTCGTGCTATGCGATTGTGTATGCAGTAGTCAGTCTTGTCGGTACGTCGGTCAATACATGGACATATGCGTTTCCGATTTTGTTTGCTTCAATCGCTTTTTTGAATATAAGGCTTATTATCGGCGGAAATACGGTAACGATAACCGTGACGCTGATTCGTCTTATCATGTCGTTCATGAGTCCGGACAGAGCCGGTCTGTCAGATCTGGTACTCGGGTTGATTATTTTGATTCTGGTGGCTTTCGGGTCGGCCCGTGTCGTTACGCTGCTGATCCGTTTCAACGGGGAAAACATGGATAACATCCGTGAAGCGGCCAAGAAACAGGAAGAAAGCAATAAGAAGATGGTACTTGTCGCAGAAAATATTGCGCAGCATTTTGACAATGCAATGTCTATGCTGGATAATCTGAATACCAGTCTGGAGATAAGCAACAGCGCCATGAGCAATATTGTGGATGCGACGGAAAGCACTGCGGATGCAATTCAAAATCAGGCTGTCATGTGTACGGATATTCAGGACAATATGGATAAAGCGGAAGAAGGAACAAAGCGGATGCTTGAGGTCTCGCAAAGTACAGGCGAAGTGGTAAGCGAAGGTTCCCGTGTCGTGAGAGAACTGAAGGAGCAGTCCGAGCAGGTTGAAAAAGAAAGCGGTACAACGGTCAGGGTGATCGAAAATCTTACCGCAAAAGTAGGGGAAGTGCAGAGTTTTGTAGGTTCTATTTTAAGTATTTCCAATCAGACAAATCTGTTGGCGTTAAATGCTTCGATTGAAGCGGCAAGGGCCGGAGAAGCCGGTAAAGGTTTCGCGGTAGTTGCGGAAGAGATCAGGCAGTTATCGGAACAGACAAAGGCGGCTTCCAACAATATCACGCATATTATCGGAGAGCTTAACGAAGATACGAAGCAGGCCAATGAAAGTATAGAGATTTCCGTAGCGTCCGTTTCCAAACAGAACCGGATGATCGAAGATACGAGAGAAAAGTTTGAAAGAGTGAGTGAAGAAGTTTCAGAGCTTGCAGATAATATCAGAAACGTAGAAGGGATCATTGAAGGCATTCTGGCATCCACTACAACAATTTCCGATAATATTTCTCAGCTTTCCGCCACGAGTGAGGAAGTTGCGGCTTCTTCTACGGAAGGGTTAAAAACGTTTGAAGCGACGGTCAATGATATGACGAATACGAGAAAAATCCTGGAAAGTATTTATATACTGGCACAGGATCTGGAACAATCTATATAAAAATTCAGGGAGGGCATTGAAATGTCAAAGATAAGCGATCTGTTTCGGGAAAATTTCAAAAAAAGCGATGATATAAGAGATGCCGGACTGACAACACCGGAAGATATTGTCCGTTATGATGATATTGTATATGGACAGGATGCCGAATGGCAGATTCTGGATGTGTACCGCCCAAAGGCAGAGGAGGGGAAGAAACTGCCTGTTATCGTCAGTGTTCATGGAGGCGGCTGGGTATACGGGGATAAAGAATGTTATCAGTACTATTGTATGGATCTGGCACAGAGAGGATTTGCCGTTGTCAATTATACATACCGTCTGGCGCCGGAGTTTAAATTTCCGTCTTCTTTGGAAGATACGAATTTTGTTTTTACATGGGTGCTGCAGCATGCGTCAGAATACGGGTTTGACATAAAACATGTTTTTGCGGTTGGTGATTCGGCGGGAGCACATAATCTCGGACTCTATACTTCTATATGTACGAATAGGGAATATGCTTCAAAATATCCGTTTCAGGTACCGGAAGGATTTGTACCGACAGCGGTAGCGCTTAATTGCGGAAAGTATGAGATCAGTCACGATGGAGTTTTCTCCGACGAGCAGACGAAACTTCTTATGGAGGATCTTTTGCCGGAACAAGGGAGTCCGAAGGAGCATGAGCTGATCAATGTGGCGGAACATGTGACGAAGGATTATCCGCCGGTCTTCCTTATGACATCGACCGGTGACTTTTTAAAAGACTATGCAATTCCCATGGCGGCAAAGCTTTCGTCCTGTGACGTGCCGTTTATGTACCGGTTGTACGGGGACTGCGAAAATAAACTGGGGCATGTATTCCACTGCGACGTGCGGTCCGCAGATGCCAGGGTGTGCAATAACGAGGAATGCGATTTCTTTAAAGAATTTATTAAAGAACAGGATTAAAGATATAAGAGCGGATCTTAAATCATCAAAAAGGATTGTTTTGATCAGTCAAATCATAAAATCGGTTACACTATTTTATGATTTGACTGTTTTTTTAAACTTTTTTAGAATGAAAAGCGTTATTTAAGTGTAAGACGTTTTACGAAAAGGAAAAGATACAAGTGACGGATAAAGAACTGATACGAAAAGTGCATAGAGGAGATAAAGAAGCCCTGAACAGTATTATCAATAAATACTATGATGAGCTTTACCGCTTCTGTCTTTATCTGACGGGGCATGAGAGCGATTCCTATGATATCGTGCAGGAAGTATTTATCAAATTTATCAGGTATGTGGATTCTTACCGGTACAGAAATCTGAAAGGATATCTGTTAACGATCGCGCGCAATCTGTGCCACGATTATTTCAGACATAAGAAAGAGGAAGCATGGTCTGAGGAGATTGAGGAGACGGGCAAAGAAGATCCCCGGCTGGCATTCGTAGAAGACAGCATTTACTTCAGAAAGGCACTTTTAGATATTCCGGCACAGCAAAGAGAGGTAGTCATTTTAAGAATTTATGAAGAATTCAAATTTGCGGAAATTGCAGGAATACTTGGATGCAATCTTTCGACGGTAAAGTCGCGTTATCATCTGGGCATTCAAAAATTAAGGAAGATCATGGAGGAAGAAAGTGAAAGACGGTAATTTTGGCAGGATGGAAATACAGGAAAGATTTCGCGCAGTCGACCGGGCAGTCGTGATCGACGAGCAGCGGAAATCAGAAACGATGCAGATATTGCAGGGATATACTGCCGGTAAAAAAATAAGCGCGATAAGCAGCAGAAGACAGATTTTTCTAAACCAGATCCGATATATGGATAAGTCGGCAGCAGGCGTTCACATACTGCTTTGTCTGATTCTTTCCCTGATGGCTGTATGGCTGTATAAAAGGGGTGCCGGGAGAGAAGATATCGTGACTGTCCTTATGGTGTCGGCCGGCGTTTTGGGCATTGTCTCGACAGCACAGATCGGGCATGTATTTTATCCCGGTATGGCGGAACTGAGTGAGAGCTGTTTTTTCAATGTGAGACAGATTGTAGCGCTTCAGATGTTTCTGGCGGGGATTATGAATCTCACGGTATTATGTCTTGTCATACTGTTTGTAGGAAACGGATGGAAAATAAATTTTATACAGACCGGCTTATACCTGTTTGTGCCGCTTGTGGCAGCGCAGTGCTGCGGCCTGGGGGTGCTGCTTTCGGAAGCGGGAAGAAAGAACCGGTATCTGCTCGGGATGACCGGCGCCTTTTTGACTGTGTTCTATTTGTTTCTGGCATCTAAACCGGGTCTGTATACCATGTCGGCGCTTACCGTATGGGGAGCCGCATTTGCCGTAGGATCGCTGATCCTGGGAATACAGATAAAAATGTTGTTTATGGGAATTAAGAGGGGTGAAATAATATGCACGAATTAGAACTGATCGATCTTCAGAAAAGATTTAAGGAAAAAATTGCAGTCCAGAGTCTGAATCTGCGCATAGAGCACGGCGTATACGGTTTGCTTGGAGAAAACGGAGCCGGGAAAACGACGCTTATGAGAATGATCTGCGGTATTCTGGAACCGACACAGGGAAGCATCCTATGCGACAGTATGGAGATTCGGCAGATGGGCGGCGCGTACCGGAGCCTGCTTGGTTATCTGCCGCAGGATTTCGGGTATTATGAAGACTTTACGGCACACCGTTTCCTGCATTATATGGCGGCTCTAAAGGCCATGCCGGAGGATTATGCCAGGAACCGGATCGACGAATTACTGGAACTGGTGGACCTTATGGCAGTCAAAAACAAGAAGTTAAAAACTTTTTCCGGCGGTATGATCCGAAGGATCGGGATTGCACAGGCGCTTTTGAATGACCCTGAGATTCTGGTTCTGGATGAGCCGACGTCCGGCCTGGATCCCAAAGAGAGGGTGCGGTTTCGGAATATCATCAGTTCTCTCGGTAAAAACAGGATTGTTATTCTGTCTACGCATATCGTTTCGGATGTGGAGTATATTGCGGACCGTATCATGATCATGAAAAACGGCAGGATGATACGGACAGGAACGGAAGCAGAGATCTCGGAGGAAGTAAAGGACTGCGTATGGAAGTGTCTCGTATCGGAAAAAGAAGCCGACAGATTAAATGAAAAATATATTGTGAGCAATCTGAAAAATCAGGGAGAACAGGTGGAGCTGCGTATCGTTTCTAAGGAAAAGCCGACGGCGGAAGCAAAGAGACAGGAAGTTACATTGGAAGATACTTATTTGTATTGTATCCAAAATCATTAACGGAGATCTGCCGGCGGAAAAAAGGGGGAAGCAGGATGAGGCTTTATAAGGCGGAGCTGTATAAACTGTGTCATAGAAAAATTTTTGTCATCGGATCAGCCTGTGTGATCGGAATTATGTTGTTCTTTTTCACGGTATGGGTCTCGGAGGAATGGGCATACGTAGATGGCATTACTTATCAGGGATATGAGGGGATAAAGGTCAACAGAAAGATTACGGAAGAGTTTGAGGGTGTGCTTACGGATGATAAAGTGAATGATATCATAGAAAAATACGGTTTTCCGCAGAAAGTGATACAGGACTACGGCGGTTTTCGAGATGCCAATTTCTTAAATGCGTGGGTCGTTGAATACTTATCGGACGGATATTTTCGAGATTTTGATGATATAAAGGTGGCATCCCGTACTTATCCGATCGGGGAGACGCTGCTGGGAGAAGCCAGTCAAAAGAGCGGGAGAGAAATTATTTTAGAATACAGCAACGGGTGGAATGTTTTCCTGCAGTTTATGCAGGTTGGAATGATACTTGGCGGGATCCTGATCGTATTTAGTCTGGCAGGCATTTTTGCGGGAGAGGGACAGACGAAAATGCTTTCGGTGATTTTTACAACAAAAGAGGGCAGAAGCAAAGATATCACGGCAAAATATGCAGCGGCTTTTACCGTTGCGGCGGGTGTATGGTGCATGATTGTGATTATGGGTCTGGTATTATGCGGACTGGTTTATGGTTTTGGTGGTTTGGACTGTATGATCGGGACGACAAAGATTGTGTTTTTGAATACTAATCGAACAGTGACGATGCAGAGAGTGGGGTCGTTTGTCATTACTGTTTTGTTATTTTCTTTGCTCGGCATACTGCTTCTTTGTGCGGTTACACTCTGTATTTCCGCCCGCTTTCGCAGTGTTTTTCATGCGGTAGTAAGTGCGGCTCTTTATTTTGCGGCGCCGATACTGATATGGCTGCTCATTTTTTCAAGGGGTTTTGGAGGGATAGTACGCATTATTACATCATTGCTGTGGTATCTTCTATATGCCACACCGTTTTACCTGATCCAATACGGTACTTTTATTGATATATACCAGATTCGGTACGTCATTGGCGGAATCGCATTATCGGCGTTTGCGTACTGTGCGGTATCCGCTTATAGAAGCTATCAGAAACAGGCCGGATAGCATGGATGGACTTTGAAGCTCTGTGTCTGAAAATACCGGAGATACAGGTATTTTCAGACACAGAGCTTCGGCATGAGGGCCTGGCGTAAGAAAGGAGAGTTGTTAAAATGCGTTTGTATAAAATGGAACTTTATAAGATTTATCATAAAAAAGTTTTTAGTATCGGAGCGGTCTGTATCTTTATGATCATGATGCTTTTTTTAGCGGTAGAGGTCGCGGATGAGAGGTCAACGGTTGATGGCATTACTTACGAAGGGTATGCGGCGGTTCAAAAGGACAGAGAGATCACAGATGACTATAAAGGCGTATTGACGGATGAAAAAGTGGAACAGATTGTGTCCGAATATGGATTGCCGCACAAGGTAGAAGAAGGATGGGGATATTTCCGGGACAGGAATTTTCTGAATCAGTTCGTAATGAATTATTTATCGGATGGCTATATTTATGATTGGAATGATTATAAAATACCGGAATACGTTTATCCTATCGCGTACTCGGAACTGGGGGAAGCAAAGGCTGTATGCGGTAGAGAAACCGAACTAAAATATTATCGTGGATGGAGCGTATTCTGGGAAATATTGGCGATCGGGATGGTACTTGGCAGTATTTTAGTTATCTTCAGTATTTCAACCGTTTTTGCAGGGGAAGGACAGGTCAATATGCTGCCGTTACTGTTTACTGCATACGAGGGCAGAACGAAAGATACCGCTGCAAAAATTGCCGCGGCTTTTACAATAGCGGCCGCAGTCTGGGCCGGTATTCTGCTGTCCGTTCTGGCAGGGTGCGGTATGATTTACGGTTTGGATGGTCTTATGTGCTATAGCGGTATTGTTTTGGACTACGGACTGCTTACGCCGGAAATGATGCTGCCGCTGCGGCATTATATCACGCTGATCGTGGGGTTTAGTTTTTGCGGAATGATGACGTTGTGTGCCGTGACAATCTGCGTTTCCGCTTATTTCAAAAGTTCTTTTCATGCGGTAGTGACGGCGGCTGTTTGTTACGGTGTACCGGTGTTGGTCGCTATGTTCATTGAAAATTCGTATACGGCCAGGTATTTATCGATTGCGCCCGTTTTTATGGCGCCTTATCAGTTTATTTTCGATATCTATGATATATGGCTGCTGCCGGTTGGTGCGGCAGCAGTGATAGCGGTATATTGCGTGATAAAAGCATATTTTCGGTATGGCAGTCTAAGTTAGGCGGTCAGTATTGCAGGATCGCCTGAAAAGTCATGTCCGTGTAGACGGGAGCGGAGAGGTCCGGCGTAGAGCCATCCGCCAATGTCCAGCCAAGAAACGTGGCAAAATCTATGTTAACGTCAGGAAGAGCCGGTAAGGGTTCTCCGCGGAAGACATAGATCGTGTCATAGATCTCTACGTCCATATAAAAGGCCGCTCTCTGCACCGGAATCTGCTCGATCCATGCTTTATCCAAAAAGGCTTTGCGCATAACGATATAATCCGAAAGAAAAGCCAGAGCGGTTTCTCTGTCTTCTTCCGCTTCGTTGGCGATATACTGCGCATCCCAGCGGACGCGGTCCATAGCGGCAGACGCAGCAGTCGTTTCGGCAAGCAGCGGAAGAACTTCGTCGGCCATAACCTGTAGGTAGGCGCTGATCTCATCCCGGTAGCAGGCAATTATTTTTTCGTAAAAATCCGGTTTCGCATACAACGCGGTAAACCAGACAGAAGCGTCTTTATGATCGGCCAGACGGCTCAGCTTATTGGGGGATGAAGAGACGTAGCCAAGATAGGCCGGAGAGCTGCCCCATGTTACGTCGTAATCCCAGCCGGGACCGGCATATAATTTGTCGCTTTTGGACGATATATCTTTATAGAAATAAGAACTTGCCACACCGCCATCATAATTGGCGGTAATTTCCTCTAACAGATATTTACGTACAAAAGAATCCACGTCGATTAATTCAGCGTAATATTTCCCGCTGACAGGATCGATCCCGTCAGGAGATAAAACAGCGTTTTCCACGCTTTGAACATAATTATCGATATAAGCGGTCTGAGCTGCGGAAGCATATTCGGGAGAACGGAGTATAAAACATTCGTTTGCATCCGTAATAAAATAGCTTTCGTTGATCTCTACTTCTTTTAGAAATCTGTCGTCAAAATCCCGTTCGATCAAATATCCGCCGGTAATATCCTCCGGATCTTCGGGTATCTGTTTAGCTTTGGTCGTATCCGTCCAGGCCGTCTCATACTGACTTAAATCCGTGGTATTATTTGCAATCTCTGTAGCTTTTTCCAGATCCGTAATATGGAGTCTTGTATTCTTGACTTCTATTTTTTCCGTGACGTAATAGTTGCCGGCATATTCGCCGTTGAGGTAAAGATCGACAAAGACGCCTTCATTAGACTGGGGCAGTCCGAGGTGTCCGGCGAGATTCTGGGATAATGCGTTGCGAACAAGCGTCGGATCGGATGCATTGGCGGTAAAGATCCATTTTTTCGCGGCGTCCATGCCAAGGAAAGGGGCAGAGTCCGCCAGTTTGATCTGGTACGGTTTTTTGTCAAATTCCGTAAAGGAGGTGTTTCCCCGGCCCTTTATATAAGTGAGCGGCAGTTGGAAATCATTGCTGCCATCAGCTTCCAGCACGGAAATATGACCGGGTTCCCTTATATTTTTGTCAGTATTGATCTGTTCCGCCGATCCCGATTCCGTGTCGATAAATACGGCCGGAAGGTTTTCCGAATACATCCATGTAATAGCGGAAGGATCAAGTCCTTCCGGGATCTCCACATCAAGACCGGCGTCTTTGCAGGCGGATGGCAGGAAACCGTAGTATGTGCCATCCCGGAGCCACAAGGTAATATCGTGTCCTGCTACGGTTACGTGAGGAACGTCTGCTTCGGGACTGCCAATCGTTCCGGTTTGTACGGCTTCGGTGTAGTTTGTCTGAAATTGTGCCAGTTTATAAAAACCCAGAAAGAAAATCGAAAAAACGATGATCAGAATTCCTATGATGTAGTTTCGTTTCATAATTGCCGCCATTTCCTTGATAGCTGGTAAAGTTCTCATCTGATTTTAACTTTCTGCCTGAAGCAGCAGACCGACAGGACAATGGTCGGAACCCAAGATATCTTTATAAATGAGTGCATCCTGCAGATCGTCTTTTAAAGATTCGGAGACAACGAAATAATCGATGCGCCATCCGGCATTCTTTTCTCTGGCATGAAAACGATAGGACCACCAGGAATAGGCTCCCTCCAGATCGGGGTAGAAGTGGCGGAATGTGTCGATGAGTCCGGACTGCGTGATCGCTGTAAACCTGGCTCTTTCTTCATCGGTAAATCCGGCATTTTTGCGGTTGGTCTTCGGATTTTTCAGATCAATCTCCTTATGCGCCACATTTAAGTCGCCGCAGAAAATCACAGGCTTTTTCTCTTCCAGTTTCTTGATATAGGCAAGAAAATCATTTTCCCAGCGCATGCGGTAATCGAGTCTGGCAAGACCGTCCTGGGAATTGGGCGTATATACGGTGATCAGGTAAAAGAAAGGGAATTCCAGAGTAATTACGCGGCCCTCATGATCATGTTCCTCTATGCCGAGTCCATAGGAGACGCCAAGAGGCTCTTCCTTCGTAAAAACAGCCGTACCGGAATATCCTTTTTTCTCGGCATAGTTCCAATATTGATGATAACCCGGCAGGTCAAGTTCGATCTGGCCCTCCTGCAGTTTGGTTTCCTGTAAGCAGAAAATGTCGGCGTCCTCTTTTTGAAAAAATTCTAAAAAGCCTTTGCCCATGCAGGCTCTCAATCCGTTTACGTTCCATGAGATCAGTTTCATATGTGTTTCCTCCTGTATTTTTCCCTTTTGCAGCCGTTTGTTTTATCCTTCTATTTACTGTAATACTCCAAAATATATTCGTTTACGATGCGTTCCGAAAGGTCGTACATATTTTGCAGCCTGGCTTCATAATTTTCTTTCGTCAGACGTCCTTCCCCTGCGATCATTTTATTGCAGATCAGTTCATTGATTTCCTTAGAGAAATGGATCATGTCCATATAATTATCCAGATCGGTAATAATATCCTCTTCGTCCTGATAATAGTAAATTTCTACATTGTCGTAGGCAAGCAGGGCGGCAATCGCCTGCTTTTCATTATACAGGTACGCATCCCGCTCTCCGCTTCTGTAAATATTATCCCACCAGAGCATGGAATAGGGCGGGAAAAAGAACTTGAAAGTCGTTTCGGGATGAGAATTGACCTGATTGGTCAACAAAGCCAGGTTTCCGGCCAGTTTGTCTTCGTAATAAGTCTGTTCGTACATCGGCTTCACGGAGGAAAGGCGGTTGTACATTCCCATAGCCAGCTCCGCACTGAAAAATTTCCACTGTGCCCAGTTATAGGAATTACCTTCATCATAGTCGCTTTTCATGGAAAATGCCAGCATATAAGGGATTTTCTCCAGTAAAACCGTTTTGTTCAGCACATAAGAGTAGTCGTTGAGATAACTGGTATCGTACAGATACATGGGACAGCCGGTAGATTCATATGTTGTCGCCGTATCTGCGGAAAGAGACGAAGGATCGATGTTATAGAAAACATATTTCAAATCTCTGTTCTGATAAGCGATATCCAGCAAAAAGCACAAGTCTGCCGTTGCGCCGTAAGAGCGGATGGCTTTGATCGTCTGGCAGGAGAATCCCTCGTCGAACCAGCGGTTGTTGTAATTTTCGCAGACGGAGGAGCCGACGATCAGAGCGTTGTAATCAAAATTGCGAAGCGTTCCCACACACTGGTATTCCTTGTCCGTTAACACGCTTTTTAAGCCGGGCAGCGGTTTATGATACTGGTAAAAAGGATCAAATACAACGATAACGGCAATGACGGCCGCTAACAGGATAATACTTCGTATGAAAAAAGATTTTATGAATTTTTGTTCCATGTTGTCAGTTTACCCTTTCTGAATCATGTATGCCTAGAAGTTGAAGTATAAAAATGTGCTTACCTGCGAGAGGGAAATAACGCACCATACAAATACGACAGCGATGCCCCAGCTTTTTCTAGAAGACAGTTCACCGTTTTCTGCGATGGTTAAAGCATTCTTCCTGGTGATCAGGAAAAATGAAAATGCAAGATAGCAGATAAGGAGCGCAAGGAAAGCATATCCCGTATAAGAGGGAGCCACAATAGCGAGCGCCTCCTTTATCACGTAAAATTCGGGAATATCAAGTGTTTCCGCCACTTCAAACATTTTACCGGTATAGCGGAAAGAAAAAAGATTCTTAAACATCTGCAGTGCCCCGGCCATACTTTCACTGCGGAAGAAGAACAGGGACAGATTGAAAAACGTAAAAGTGCAGATCCAGCCAAGCCAGGCGGGAATATGGAATCTGGAGGGATGTTTTTCTTCGCGTCCCCTGATGCCGATAATGCCGAGATTGTCCCAAACAACGAGAAGTCCCTGCATCGTACCCCAGGCTACATATGTCCATGCCGCTCCGTGCCAGAGTCCGCTGAGGAAAAAGACAATAATCGTATTGACGACCGTCCACAGTTTCCCTTTTCTGCTGCCGCCAAGCGGGATATACACATACGTAATAAAAAAGCGCGACAGCGTAATGTGCCATCTCTGCCATAATTCTTTCACGGAACATGCACGGTAGGGCGAATTGAAATTGACGGGCAGAATAATATTGAACATACGTCCAAGTCCCATCGCCATATCGGAATATCCGCTGAAATCAAAATAGATTTCAAATGTATAAGCCAGAATGACCAGAAGCGTCGAAGGCGTGTCCAGACTGAATGTCTGTGCGAAGCCGTAGTTGACGGCGAGAGCCAGTACATCAGCCAGAAGCACTTTTTTGGCCAGTCCGAGAACGAACAAAACGATACCCCGTGAAAAGTTATCGGCCCGGAACCGGCGGTTGGACGTATCTTCAAACTGAGGGATCATTTCTTTATACAAAACGATCGGTCCGGCGATCAGCTGCGGGAAAAACGTAACGAAAGTAATATAGTTGATAAACGAATAGTGTTCGGCGCGTCCCCTGCCGCGGTCTATGATAAACGATAACTGCTGGAACGTAAAAAAGCTGATGCCGAGCGGCAGCAATATATGCTTTAACGTAAAATCCGTGTGGAAAGCGTGGTTCAGATTTTCCACAAAGAAATCATAATATTTAAAATAAAAAAGCAGACCTAGGTTAAATACAATGCCTGCAAACAGGCCCGCATGTTCCGCACGTTTGGAGTCTGCAAAAGTAAGCGCGTAACTCAATAAATAATTTACGGCAATACTGACCAGAATAATAGCCAGATAATAAAAGTTAAAATACCCGTAAAACCATAAAGACATCCCGGCCAGAAACACTTTGGCCAGTTCGCAGCGCTTATAATGATTCAGTCCGTACCAGCCTGCAAGGGTAAGCGGTAAAAATATAAAAATGAATAAAAATGAATTAAATAACATAACGGCTCCAATTTTTGCAAGATTCAAATATGGTATAGTATACCAAATTCATAAAAGGGTTACAATGGATAATATAAAGCTGACAGTCAATATCAATCAAGTAAAAGTGAAAGGGGCGAAAAGCCATGCCGAAAAAAGTAATGTCTATAGTGTTTACAACGGGAATGATTTTATGTATGCTGACAGGATGCGGAGAAAGCGCACCGCTTGATGAACTGGTGGATAACGGACAAGGTACCGGGACGGAAGCGGATGCATATGATGTAGAAGCGGGAAGCGTTCATGTGGAAAACGGGAACAGGGAACAGTCCAAACGGACATTTCCGACGATGTCAAAATTAAGGGATCTTGTCAAGGCTGAAATGGGCGATCATTACTGGCCGGAAGTAACTTTATCGGAAGAAGAGCTGTTAGAAAAAACGGGCATCTCGCAGGATATGTATGTGGAATTTCTTGCAGAAGAGCATGATGCGGAGACAGGAATCGATACGATGATCATTATCCATGCCAAGGAAGATTATGTCGGTGCCGTGGAACAGGCGCTTGAAGCGTACCGGAGCAAACTTATTGAAAATAACAGGCAGTATCCGGGCAATTACAGCAAAGCACAGGCTTCCCGCATGGAAACGATAGAAGATTATATCTGTTTCGTACAGCTGGGGGCGGATACATCGATCGTTGCGGAGCAGGAAGAAAAAGAAATCATTGCATACTGTCTGGAAGAAAATGAACGGGCCATCGACGTTCTTGAGAAAACGATCCTGCAATAGGAAGGGGAACTTTTTATAAATCTTTTAGAAATATGACATATTTTGGACATATATAAATGATATGCTGTATGTATCATATAGATAATTAATATTTAAAAAGAAGCTGTGGGGTTGTTTATAAAGATATTCGGTTCTAACAGCTTCGACAAAAAACAATGCCGCTTTCTGTACCACAGGGAGCGGTTTTCTTGAGGGAGGAGAAGGACATGGAAAAAGCAAAAGTATTTTACACGGATTTACGAACTTCATTTACGGAAAATCTTCCGCAGAAACTGGAACGTCTGATCAAAACGGCAGGTATCGGAAATATTGACTTTGACAACAAATATACGGCGATCAAGATCCACTTCGGAGAACCGGGGAATCTGGCGTATTTAAGGCCCAATTATGCGGCGGTCGTTGTAAAGGTGATCAAAGAACTTGGTGGAAAACCCTTTCTGACAGACTGTAATACGCTTTATGTCGGCGGCAGAAAGAATGCGCTGGATCATTTGGACGCTGCTTATAAGAACGGATTCTCACCTTTTTCTACGGACGCGCATGTGATTATTGCGGACGGTCTTAAAGGAACGGATGAAGCGCTTGTGCCGGTAGAGGGCGGAGAATACATAAAAGAAGCGAAGATCGGACAGGCCATTATGGATGCGGATATCATTGTTACGCTGAATCACTTTAAAGGACATGAGGCGACAGGTTTCGGAGGCGCTCTGAAAAATCTGGGAATGGGCTGTGGTTCCCGGGCCGGAAAGATGGAAATGCACAGCGCCGGCAAACCGTTTGTCAAGACCGACCGTTGTATCGGCTGCGGAAGATGTATCAAGATCTGCGCGCATGACGCGCCGTCCATTACCGATAAAAAAGCGGCTATCGATCATGATAAGTGCGTAGGATGCGGCCGCTGTATCGGGGTTTGTCCGGCTGATGCCGTAGCGGCAGCAGGAGACGAGAGCAACGATATTCTCAACAGAAAGATCGCAGAATACAGCAAGGCAGTTTTACAGGGCAGACCGGGCTTCCACATCAATCTGGTCGTGGATGTTTCTCCGAACTGTGACTGTCATGCGGAAAATGATATTCCGATCGTTCCCGACGTGGGAATGTTTGCATCTTTTGACCCGGTAGCGCTTGACCTTGCCTGCGCGGATGCCGTAAACAGGCAGCCTGTCATTGCCAACAGCCAGTTGGACCGTATGCCGCATACGCACGGAGATCATTTCTGTGATTCCGCACCGACGACGAATTGGAAGACCGGCATTGAACATGCCGTTAAGATCGGTATCGGCAGTGATACGTATGAATTGATCGAGATATAAGATAATATAGTTTATAAGCCGGATAGCTGTTATGGCTCAGCCATCAGTCTTATCCGGCTTTTTGCAGAATGTGGGGGAGTGTACTGCACATGGGGATATATTCGTGTTATACCAGAAATTCTTTGAGTAATGATTCCAGTTCCTGCGCTTCGGCATGAGAGAGAACATTTTCTGCTTTGTTTTCTGCCGCGGCTTCTTTCTCCGGGCCTTTCGCCTCATCATTTTCACCCTGCACAAGCTTCAGGTCAAGAGCCGTCTGTTCCAGACGGTTTGCGAGATGATTTTCAAGATAATCGATCAGGTTCGTGCGCAGGATCTTTGCCTTGGAAGAGATATCAACGAGCGAGGAAATTGCGAAATAGCAGTATAGTCCCAGAAAACTGATAATATAATATGGTACGATGTAAATGATCGATTCTCCTGTAACGATCCCTTTACAGGCAGCAATTCCCGCGATCAGAACGGATAAGAGCACAAGCTGTCCGGAGAGATGCTTTAAGGTAGATAAAGAGAGGCCGTATATTTTGAGCTGATTGATATACTTGTCTACGAAAATGGAAATATTGGACATGCCTTCATGCAGTTTACAGCAGCTTGAAAATTTCAGCTTCAACTGCTGCAAAGATTTATTGCCGGTAGAGGACATATTTTCCGTTTCCCATATCAGCTTATGGCAAAGCACACCCATGCTGATCTGGCATATGATACTTAAAGATAACAAAACCAGTACGGTGATCATAAATTCAGGATGTTTGAATAAAATCTGCAGCATAACAAAACACTTCCTTTTTTAAAATAATATACAAAATCGTTTTATAATGTATCTTCATTATAAGCATCAAAAATGAGAATCTCAATCATCCGGAGCCAGTAAGGCATCAACAAATTTCGTCCTTTTTTTGCGGAATTCTGTCGGTAAGGACTGGAAAGTGTTATAAAATTATGATATAGTGGGAACAATGGTTCCAACCATTGCGTAATCGTTTACGATATAAATTTCAGGAAATAAATATAGAGGAGGATATTGTTATGATTTATAAACCGCAGGGGGTATGCTCCAATGCAATTGATATCGAAGTAGAAGATGGCGTTATCAAACATGTTGCTTTTACAGGCGGATGCAATGGCAATTTACAGGGAATTTCCAGTCTTGTTACCGGGATGAAGACCGAAGATGCGATTCAGAAATTAAAAGGGATAAAATGTGGTTTTAAAGCGACGTCCTGTCCGGATCAGCTTGCCTGTGCATTAGAGAAGATTGCAGCAGGCGCCAACTAAACAGGCGGCAGACTGCATAAAAATGACAGAATCTATTTGCAGGGGGTTTCTCTCGTATGAATAAAAAAATCGTATTGACCGGCGGAGGTACAGCCGGACATGTAACGCCCAATATTGCGTTGATGCCGAAGTTAAAAGAGGCAGGCTATGAGATCATCTATATGGGTTCCTATGATGGCATAGAAAAAAAACTGATTGAAGATTTTGATATCCCGTATTATGGAATATCAACCGGAAAGTTCCGCAGGTATTTTGACCCCAAGAATTTTTCAGATCCTTTCCGGGTATTAAAAGGTATGGCGGAAGCGAGAAAGTACCTGAAAGAGATCAAACCGGACGTCGTTTTTTCCAAGGGCGGTTTTGTCAGCGTACCGGTTATCAGGGCTGCGGGCTCTTTAGGCATTCCCTGCATTGTGCATGAATCGGATATGACGCCGGGACTGGCCAATAAACTCTGTATTCCGGTAGCCAAAAAAGTGTGCTGTAATTTCCCGGAGACGTTTAAACTTCTGCCTGCAGAGAAAGCAATCCTTACAGGTTCCCCGATCAGAGAAGAACTGATGAAAGGACAGAAGGAAGCGGCCTACAAGCTGTGTGGATTTGATTCGTCCAAACCCGTTATCATGGTGATCGGCGGAAGTCTCGGCTCTGCGGCGATCAATCAGGCCGTCAGGGATGCATTGCCGGAACTTTTGAATGATTTTCAGATTGTCCATTTGTGCGGAAAAGAAAAAATGGATAATCTGCTGCTTACTACCAGGGGATATAAACAGTTTGAATATATTAAATCCGAATTAAAAGATATTTTTGCGATGGCGGATATTGTGATCTCCAGAGCGGGTGCAAATGCCATCAATGAACTGCTTGCACTTAAAAAACCCAATCTGCTTATTCCGCTTCCATCCGCCAGCAGCCGCGGAGACCAGATTCTTAATGCAAAATCGTTTGAATCGCAGGGATTCAGTATCGTGGTGGATGAGGATGATCTGACGACCAAACTGCTGGTAGAAAAGGTACAGGAGCTCTATTTTACAAGACTTACGTATATCGACGCTATGAGCAAAAGTTCCCAGCGTGATGCGATCGGCACGATCGTCGGTGTTATCGAAGAGGCCGCGGCAGGGAATAAGAAGCAGCTGTAAAAGCTGCATGAAGGATAAAGGCGGGGATAGCTGTATGAAAACGCAGGACAGAGTTTTAACAGAAGAAGAAATGAGGAAAAGAGCGGCGGAGGGTTATTTCGTTAGAGATCTGGAAAAAGACCGCGTTTACTGTCCGACAGGGGAAGTATTACGCAAGAAAGCCGTTAAAAAGAACGGGGATACGCGGTATGCCAACAAAATGGCCTGTAAACAATGTGACGACAGGGAAAAATGCACAAGGTCACCCTGGAAAGAAGTTGATTTTCCGGATAAAGTCAGAGAGGCAAGGAATTTAAACTGGCTCAGAGCAGAGAAATAGAACGTCTATTTCTGACAGGAGAAAATAATTATGCCGTATCCGATGATACATTTAGAAGTTGCATACCGTCTATCGGACCGATATGACTGGCTGGAAAAGAAAGCCGATTTTCTGCTTGGATCCGTTGCGCCGGATGCCGTACATTTTCATGAAAATTATCATGTGCATTCGAAAGAGATAAGTCACGTTTGGGACTGCGGGCCGGTGTGGGGCGTGACGTTGGATAGCGAAAAATGGAAAAATAACATTCTTGCGTTTTGGAAGCAGCATAGAGAAGATGCGGAACGCGACTTTATTGCAGGATATTGTGTGCATCTTCTGACTGATTGGCTGAATGATCTGAGGATGTGGGCGCCTTTTCGGATGAAGATCATACAGGGCGGGAATTATGACGAAGTATACTCGCAGTCGGCATATCGTGAGGAAGCGAACGGATTTGATAAATGGATGTATCAGCACAATGTGCACACAGAAGAAATCTGGCGGCTGCTTGCAAAAGGGCGGGTACAGGGACTGCATGAGCGTATGCTGGCGGAGGATCTGGGACGTCAGAAAGAATCGCTTTTGACAGAGCAGTATCTGGATGCAGCGGCCTATGATATCAGTAAGTATCAGTATTATACGAAAGAATTGATCGATTCCTTTATGACGGAATGTGCAGCGGTGATTGAGAAGGAACTGAGATGAACATAAAAAACCGGCAGTCAGGACAATGACTGCCGGTTTTGTTTGCCAAGGTGACGGGCATGGGAGCGGAAAGTGAAAGAATCACCTTTTAGTCCGTTTCCCGCAGCCGTTCCACGATGCTCCGGCTTCTCATTTTACGGTACGCAAGTAGCGGCGTAAGAACTGCCACAAGCAGAAGCAGCGGCATCATGATGACAAACGGCAGAACCTGGAACTGGTAAGCAAAAAACAGGAATACCTCGTTCAGGGCACTCAGCACGATAGAAGAGAGCAGGGAGCCCAGAATAAAACTGATCATTACAGCGATGACAATATAGCATAAACCCTCGTATATCAATACCTTCTGTAACTGTATATTTGTCATGCCGATACTTTGCAGCATGGCAAATTCACGTTTTCTGGAAATAATCTCCGTCAGCATGGCATTGATAAAATTCAGGATACCGATTAAACCAATGACGGCCGCCAGCGAGACGCCGACAGAAGAAACAGCCAGTACCATACTGTTGAATTCTTCCTGCAAAGATGCTTTGGAGAGATAGCCCATCCAGGGATTTTGATTTTGCGTATACTCTTCCAGTGCACTTTCAAAAGCAGTCTGTTTTTCTTCTGTGATTCGGTAAGAGACGCCGAAACATTCGCTTTTTTCATTCAGTTCAGATAAAGGCAGAACGATGTCGCAGGCATTGTAGGTATATCTTTGCAGGCTCATGCTGGGCGGAATTTCAACGATTGCCATAACCTCATATTCTTTCGGGGTGAGGTTGTCGTATTCTATGTCGACAGTATTGCCGGATTCATCCGTAATTTCACGAAACGTAGAATCCTCTGTGACAAAATCGACGGTTATTTTGTCGCCCGGTGCATAAATATGGTCGTGCGGAGTACAGTTGTTGTTCCCATTGAATGTGCCTAACAGAATATAACCGCCGGTCAGGAATTTTTCTATATCTAAAGTTCCATCTATAATATTTAAATGAGAAAGAAGATTGGCATCATATCCATACAGAAACCCCCGCATGGGTTTTTCGCCGTTCAGCATTTGTTCCAGCTCCTGATTGCTGTAGCTGTTTCGTACCAGTTTGTCTTCCGTATTCAGCGTATGATATCGTTCCAGCGCTTTATCGTTGATTCTGACATAAGCGGCGTATCGCACCCACATCTCATTTCGATCTGTAATACCTTCTAATTGATCCGCCATAGACAAATAGTTTTCGTCTAATGAAATATCACCTCCGCTTGAGTTTATGAGGTTCCTACTTTCAAGCAGGAAGTCTCCGGCAATTCTTTTGGCAATAAATTCATCCATACGGAAACTGCGCACGGCAGTCACGACCAGCGCAAGCAGTATGATGCTGAAAGAAATGGAGGAAATGACTACAGCAGTAGTACGTCTGTTTCTGCCTAAGCCTGCAAGCGCCATAGAAAACGGACTGAAACGGCTGTTTCGTTTTTTCTTTTTTTTCGGATTGCAATGGGCGGTTTCCGTATACTTTACGGCTTCTATCGGCGAAACGCTTCCTGCGACCTTTCCCGGTCTGCGGCAGCTTAGGAAAACGGTAAAAACAGAAAATACCGCGCCGAACAGGAAAATCCACGGAGCAATTGTCGGGGAAGTCTTTAAAGTATTTTGGTTATTTGCCTGCATGGCCAGAGTAAACGGCAAAATAATGCGGCTGATCACAAAACCGGCCGTCAGTCCGATCGGAATGCCGATGACGGATAACATTACAGCCTGCCGTCTGATCAGTCTGCGAAGCTGCTTCTTGGTGGTGCCGATCGTTTTTAATAATCCGTAGAATCTGATGTCACCGATGACGGATATCTGAAAAATATTGTAAATGATCAGATAACCGGTTATTAATATGATCAAAACGGCGCTTATCAGGATGACGAGCGTCATCGGATCGGCGGAAGATACGCGGCTGCTCATATAGGCCCAGTTAACACCGTAGGCAACTTCTTCACCCGGCTCATAGCCCGCGTTTTGAATAACGGAGCGGACTTTACCTTCGATATCGGAACTGTTACGGAAAAAAAGGTTGGCGCTCAGTAATCCGAGGTCTTCTTCATTTGGATGTTCTTTTCCCCATTTAATAAAGTCTTCCTGCGTCAAAGCGCCCTTTAATTCATTCCAATAGCTTTCGGATAAAAAGCATTCGCTGGCGTGTGCAATATAGTCTCCCTCATACCAGCCGCTGATGACAAACTCTTCTTCGATTTCCTGATCCATAAACGTAAATTTTATCGGGACTTTTCCGCCTAATGCATGCGGCAGCTGTAATTCGTCCATGATAAAGGTATCTACTACGATCTCGTTTCTCTGCGTAGGAAGATGGCCTTCCTCCAATGTAATAAACATGTCCGCCAGAATATTTTCGTCCGGTGTAAAGCGTAATTCGGCGGAACGTTTCATGATATTGTCTGCGATGCCGATGAAAATCATGTAGCTGCTTCGCACGATGTCCGTATCGGCAGTTATCTTTTCATATTGCTCCGTCGTGACATGTTTGAGTCCGGCATGGGCTCTGCTTCCCACTTCCCGCATAGTGCTTTCCTGCGTAACGTACATAATATCGTTTGTTAAGGAAAATGCCGCGGTAAATAGAGTACACGTTAAGGCGATTGCCAGAATCGCGAAGAGATTCCGCATACGATTGTTCTGCAGGCTTCGTTTGGAAAGTCTGCGGATCGATGCACCGTTATTATTTTTCATGAGAAACACCTCCCTGTATGCGTCCTGCCCCAGCGCCCGTTATGTTTTTGTCCATATTGCTGTCGTCTACAATCCGGCCGTCTTCGATATGAATGACTCTGTCGCATAGCTGTGCCAGCGCCTCATTGTGGGTGATCATAAGAATCGTCTGATGAAACTGTTCTCCGGTCAGTTTTAAAAGGCCGAGAACTTCCTGCGTTGTCTTACTGTCGAGGTTGCCGGTCGGTTCGTCGGCAAGGATGATGGAAGGTTTCGTGACAAGCGCCCGTGCAATGGCGACTCTTTGCTGCTGCCCGCCGGAGAGCTGTCCGGGGATATTCTGCAGTTTTTCTTTCAGTCCGAGCGTTGATATTACGTCGTCTACAAAGGTTTTATCGATGTCTTTTCCGTCGAGTTCCAAAGGAAGCACGATATTTTCGTATACGCTCAAAATAGGGACCAGGTTATAGCTTTGGAAAATAAAGCCGATCTGCCTTCGTCTGAAAATCGTCAGTTCCGTTTCATTAAGTTCAAAAATATTTTTTCCGCCTACAATCACATTGCCGCTGCTTGGATAATCCAGTCCGCCCAGCATATGAAGCAAAGTGGATTTGCCGGAACCTGACGTACCGACAATCGCTGCAAATTCGCCTTCGTCCACGGACAGATCCACGCCGTCCAGGGCTTTTACCTGCGTATCTCCGCTGCCGTAATATTTTTTTAATTGTCTTGTTTCCAGAATTTTCATATTGGTGATCTTTCCTTTCTTTCCACGGATGGTATGGTGACCGGAGAATATTCGTCTGCCGGTTTTTATTTATTCTAGCAGATAGGTCTTACAATATTCTGACAGAAAAACCGTTTAGTTATGACATTTTTGTCAGAACAGACATTGAATACCGGATTGTTTAGTATGGTTAAAGGGAGCGGCCTGTAAAGTAAAAAAGTTTCCGGTCTGTTTTGTACAGCCGGAAACTTCTGATTAATTCGATGTTTTGTTGTAAGCTAGGCGGCAGCGCCCGCTTCCTTGTCTCTGGAATATAATATTTTTAATATGATCGGCGTCAGGATAGAAGATACGATGATCAAAAGGATTACGGATGTAAAATAAACCGGGGTCAATAGTCCTGCCGTGAGACCCTTTTGCGAAACGATCAGTGCAACTTCGCCTCTTGTCATCATGCCGACGCCGATCTTCAGGGAATCGGAATGATTGAATTTACATACGCGTGCGACCAGTCCGCAGCCGACGATCTTGGAGATCAGTCCTGTTGCCACGAAGGCCAGAGAAAAGATCAGGATGCCCATGCTCATATTCTCCACGTTCGTTTTCAGACCGATGCTTGCAAAAAAGATCGGGCCGAATATCATATAAGAATTGGTATCCATTTTCTCCGCTATGTAGTTGGAATCCCTGATTGAACAGAGGATGATTCCGGCTACATAAGCGCCTGTAATATCTGCGATGCCGAAGTATTTTTCGGCTATATATGCCATGGCAAGACAGAAAGCCAGACCTGCGATCGGGATACGCCGTGTATGCGGATATCTGGTGTCTACCATTTTAAAGAGCCTGTAGCTGATAAAACCGACTACGATTGCAAAAACGAAAAACAGGACTGTGTTTGACAATACGCTTAACGGTTTGGATTCCGGATTTTTGAAACCGATCACAAAAGTCAGGACGATAATGCCGATCACATCGTCGATAATGGCCGCGCTTAGTATCGTGGTACCGACTTTTCCTTTTATTTTGCCCATTTCCTTCAAGGATTCCACCGTAATGCTTACGGATGTTGCCGTAAGAATCGTACCGACAAATACGGCCTTATAAAAGCCTTCCGATCCCCAGGGGGATACGCCGTAGAAAGCCATATAAAGAAAAGCGCCGCATACGAGCGGGATAAATACACCTGAGCAGGCGATCAAAACGGCAATCGGTCCTGTTTTGACAAGATCTTTCAAGTCTGTTTCGAGTCCTGCGGAAAACATCAAAAGAATAACGCCGATCTCTGCCATTTGCGCAAGGAAATCCGATTGATTGACCCAGCCTAAAACGCTCGGTCCGATCAAAAGACCTGCGATGATCTCTCCCACGACCTGAGGAGCCTTACATTTTCTGGCGATAATTCCACATAATTTTGCAAAAATAATAATGATAGCCAAATCTCTGAATACTAAATACGATTCCACTTTCTCTCCCTCTTTCATTCCTTACTGCCGGATTTCCAAATCCTTACGATATTTTATATCGGGACTTATTTTTTGTCAATAAATACGCACCTTTGACGAAATAATATTTCTATTCGTATTTTTATACTTCGCAAAGGCGCTTGTTGTTCAGTAAAAAAATATGAAAACAGCTTCCCTGTCCGGGTCTGGAGGATACGGTAATATATCCTTTTTCACATTGTGCGATCAGTTGTGCCAGATAAAGTCCGAGTCCGCATCCTTCCTGATTTTCGGCCGCGTGTCCGCGGTAAAAACGTTTGAAAATACGGTTATATTCGTTTGGCGGGATACCGGGACCCTGATCTGTGATCATGATTTCGGAGTAAATATCCAGCCGGTTGATCAGAATGTTGATGCGGCTTTTTTCGGGGGAATATTTTATGGCATTTTCCAGAATATTCGTTAATGCTTCGGCTGTCCATTTGGGATTATGATCAAGAGGAAAATCCGTAAATTCCCCGGTGATGATGTCGATCTGTTTGGCCAGCGCCTGGGCATAGACGGAGCTTACCGCGGCCGCGATCGTCTGTTTGATGCCGGTATGTTTCGTTTCAAAATGAATGATTCCGTTTTCCAGCTTGGAGGCTTTTAGGAGATCTTCCATGAGCCACTGCATTTTGTCGGCCTGGCTTTTGGTGTGTGATAAAAATTCTCTGCGTTGTTCTTCGGTCAGAGAATCATTCTGCAGAAGTTCCATGTCCATAACAATATTGGCCAAAGGTGTCTTTAACTGATGAGAAAGGTCGGAAACCAGTTCCATGACATGGTCTTTTTCTTCTATCGCATGTGCTTCCTTAAAGCAGGCGGTATTGAGAATCTGCCGCAGCAAAGCGGAGATCTTGGATTCCCTTGTTTCCAGAAGTTCCTGCTTCATGATGACGCGGTATTCCTGTTTTTGAAAATCCTGCAGAATATTTTCCAGTTTCCGCCATTGTACATTATTATACAATATGCACAGACAAAGGGCGGCAATACAAATAATCAGAGCGGCACATAATAAAAAAACTGCGGTATGCGGGTTCATGCCTTATCCTCCCATAAATAGCCGATGCCCTGGAGCGTGCGGATATGATCCTGCCCGAGTTTTTTACGCAGCCGGCTGATGTTGACGGAGAGCGTATTTTCCTCGACAAAGTTTCCGCCGGCGTCCCATATATGTTCTAAAATCTGTTCTTTTAAAAGGGCGCGGTTCTTATTCTCCATAAAAAAGTGCAGAAGACGAAATTCGGTTACGCTTAAGTCCAGTTCGCGGTCGTTGTGAAAGGCGCGGAGCGTTTTGGGATCCAGACTGATTTCTCCGGATCTTAACAGATTTTCACGTTCGTCCGGCTGCTTTTTTCTATCGATGATATTGCGCAGTCTGACTTTGAGGACGGAGACGGAGAAGGGTTTGGTGATATAGTCGTCCGCACCGCTTGTAAGGCCCATGATTTCATCCACTTCCATATCGCGTGCGGTCAGCATGAGCAGCGGGATCTGAGAAGCGTCGGATGAACCGCCGCGGATCTTCCGGCAAAGATCGATACCATCGCCGTCCGGGAGATTTAAGTCCAATATGACTGCATCGGGTTTCTCCTGTTCAAAAAGCGCAAAACCCTCTTTTATGGTCTGGGCGGTCAGCGTTTCGTAGCCCTCCTGCTCCAGTGCAAATGAAATACCGCGGTTTAGGCCGGTATCGTCTTCGATGATCAGTATTTTCATACGGTGCTTCCTTTCTGGCAGACTATTTGTCAGGTATTCATACCGTCAGGTTACGGATATCATAACATTGTATCACAAAATACAGCTGATCACATCTTTTTCTGAAGTGAAAATTTTTCCTGTAATTTCTGTAGGCGGGTATTGACAACTGATATGTACTGTTATATACTGTTTATCACGGAGGCAGAGTTAAACAGACTCAGCCGAGGAAAGGGCCCGGTTAGAAATATGAGAATCATAATCAGCAATTCATCGATGGAACCGATTTATGAACAGATCATAGGACAGATCAAAGCTATGATCATGGACGGAAGGCTGCAGGAAGAAACCATGCTGCCTTCGGTAAGGTCTTTATCTAAAGATTTAAAGATCAGCGCGCTTACGGTAAAGAAAGCCTACGACTGCCTTGAAGAGGACGGATTTATCATTACGGTGCATGGAAAAGGCAGCTTTGTCGCACGGGGGAATCAGAATCTTCTGCAGGAGGAAAAGCGAAAAGAGGTGGAAACGAAGCTGGAATATGCGATCGAAGAAGGAAGAAAGTGCGGTATGAAGGATACGGAGATCAGAGAACTGTTTGAACTGATCATGGAAACGGATTAAAACGAAAGAAATGCGGAAAAGCGATAAAGGAGAGAGATAGATGTTATTGAGATTGGATGGTGTGAAAAAACAGTACGGAGGTTTTCGGCTGGACTGTTCCATACAGGTGCAGGAAGGCTATGTAACGGGAATCATCGGCGCAAACGGAGCCGGAAAGAGTACGATTTTTAAAGCGATCCTGGGACTCATTAAACCGGATGGCGGGAAGATAGAGTTTCTTGGAAAAGACAGCAGAGAACTGACGGTTTTGGATAGACAGCAGATCGGCGTGGTGCTTTCCGAAAATACGTTCAGCGATCAGCTTACGATCATGGATGTAGCGGCCGTTATGGGCGCCACATACAAAAAATTTGACAGGAGAAGATTTCTGGAAAAATGTGAGTTATACAGACTGCCGTTAAAGAAACAGATCAAGGACTTTTCTACCGGAATGAAGGCCAAACTCAAACTGCTGCTTGCCATGAGCTATGAGGCCAGACTTTTGATTCTGGATGAACCGACATCAGGACTGGATGCGGTAGTAAGAAGTGAATTACTGGATGAAATGCGGGAATATATGAATTATGACAACAGGTCAATTCTTGTCAGTTCGCATATTTCTTCCGATCTGGAAGGATTATGTGATAATCTGTATTTTCTGCAGGATGGAAAAGTGCTTTTCCATGAAGATACGGATGTGATCTTATCCGATTACGGCATATTAAAAGTGAGTGAAGAGCAGTACCAAAAGATCAATAAAGACCACATCAGTTACAAAAAGAAAGAGTCTTTCGGTTACGAACTCTTAACAAAAGAAAAACAGTTTTATCTGGACAATTATCCGGAGATTGTTGCCGATAAGGGAAGTATCGATGATGTAATGTTGATCATAACAAAAGGTGAAAAGGAGCGTTGATATTATTATGAAAGGTTTTTTGGTAAAGGACGCCAGACTGATCTGGCATAATAAAAGACTGTTTCTCATTATGCTGGTGGTATCGCTGTTTGCCTTGTGGAAGACCGGCTCATACAGCTTTATCATCGCCTATATTACAATGATAGGAATCCTTCTTGCGGTCACGACGATATCTTATGATGAGTATGATAAAAGTATTGTTTATCTCATGACAATGCCGGCAGGAAGAGCTGTTTATGTAGCGGGAAAATATATCGTTATGTTTGGAGGCAGTCTGATCGGCACTGCATTGGGAACTCTTACCTGTATTATCATGTATCCGGAACTTGCAATGGATATTGCGGTACAGGCGGGCGTTATCTGTGCAGTCATGGTGCCCCTGCAGCTTGTCATGATGCCGCTGCAGTTAAAATTCGGCGGTGAAAAGGGAAGGATGGTGCTGATGGGACTGTTAGCCAGCGTTATGGTCATAGCCGCTTCGTTAGAAGATATTATGGCATTTGTTTTCGGAAGTTATGAAGTGGGTCTGGCGGTTGTAGATGATTCTATTAAGAAGCTTCGTTCCATGCCTGCGGTCGCTGCCTGGGTGTTTATTGCCGCGCTTTGTGTCGCTCTCTTTGCGCTGTCTTTCCAGATCAGCAGAAAGATTGTGCAAAAACGGGAATTTTAGATTGAAAAAGCACAGAAGCAATGCTACACTAAAGTTAAGTAAGATCATGACTCTATAAGATAGGAGAGAAAAACGATGAGCAAAATTAAATTTGATTACTCCAAAGCGGCTTCTTTTATCAGAGAAGATGAAGTGGAGTCCATGAAGAAACTGGCTTTGGATGCAAAAGAAGTGCTTGTGGGAAGAACCGGTGCAGGCAATGATTTCTTAGGCTGGATAGACCTTCCTGTAAATTATGATAAGGAAGAGTTTGCACGGATTAAGAAAGCGGCGGCACAGATCCAGAGTGATTCGGAAGTACTGCTCGTGATCGGAATCGGCGGTTCATACCTGGGAGCGCGTGCGGCGATCGAGTTTTTGAGACACAGCTTCTATAATGTAGTGGATAAATCCGTTCGGAAGACACCGGAAATCTATTTCGTGGGAAATTCTATCAGTTCCACGTATATTAAGCATTTGATCGACGTGATCGGAGACAGGGATTTTTCGATCAATATGATCTCCAAATCAGGTACGACAACAGAACCTGCTATTGCATTCCGTGTGTTTAAGGAAATGGCGGAAAAGAAATACGGCAAAGAGGGTGCGGCTAAGAGAATTTATGCAACGACTGACAAGGCAAGAGGTTCTCTTAAAAATCTGGCTACGGAAGAAGGGTATGAATCTTTCGTTGTTCCGGATGATGTCGGCGGACGTTTTTCCGTCCTGACAGCAGTAGGACTTCTGCCGATCGCAGTATCCGGAGCGGATATCGATAAATTGATGGAAGGCGCTGCAGAAGGAAGAAAGATGGCCCTGGAAGCTCCTTTTGAAGAAAATGATTCTCTGCAGTATGCGGCGCTTCGCAATATTTTGTTAAGAAAAGGCAAAGTCATTGAGATCCTTGCCAATTATGAGCCGGCGGCGCACTATGTTTCCGAATGGTGGAAACAGTTATACGGCGAGTCAGAAGGAAAGGACCAGAAAGGTATTTTCCCGGCCAGTGTGGATCTGACGACCGATCTGCATTCCATGGGACAGTTCATTCAGGATGGCTCCAGAACAATGTTTGAAACTGTGCTCAACATTGAAACGAGCAGAGAAGAGATCCTGATCGGAGAAGAGCCGGTTGATCTGGACGGACTGAATTATCTGGCCGGTAAGAGTGTGGATTTCGTGAATAAGAGCGCGATGAACGGAACGATCCTGGCGCATACGGATGGACAGGTTCCTAACTTCGTGGTCAATATTCCCGAAGTGAATGAATTCTATTTAGGCGAATTATTCTATTTCTTTGAGTTTGCCTGCGGTGTCAGCGGTTATTTATTGGGTGTGAATCCGTTTAACCAGCCCGGCGTGGAAAGCTATAAGAAAAATATGTTTGCACTTCTTGGTAAACCGGGATATGAGGCACAGAGGGAAGAGCTGTTAAAACGCTTATAATCCGGTGTGGTGTGAATAGAAAACGTACTTTTTCATAAAAAAGAGACAGACAGTATTTGACATGATCAAGATGGAATACTGTCTGTCTTTTGTACACTCCATATCTGTAAAGAAAAGACAGTGCATGACTTCGGGGAAAGGCAGACTGGAAAGTGTTGACAATCCCAAAGGCAACAGCATAATATATAATAGCAAAAAAACGAAAATGCAAACAAATTGAAATACGCAGTGAAAAATTTGGTGAATGGAAATGAAAGAAAAAAAGGCTAAACATGGAACGAACAAAGGGTTTCCTTTGCTCCTTTCGATCCTGCTCGTTTTTTGTATCCTGGGAGCCATAGTATTTTCGGTTTCACGGAAAATATCAAAAGAAATGTCCAACGCGGCAATCCAGAATCTGAATGAAAGTCTGGATCTGATTAAATGTACTTTAGAGGCGATCTTAAAAAGTGAAGCGGAATTTCAGAAGCTGATGGCGCAGGAGATTGCCATGCAGGAGGATCCGGAAGAATATATCAGCTCTTATCAGAAGAACAGGATCATGGTAAAGATCTCATTTATCCGTGAAGGAGAAACGGAAGGAATTTCCAGTACAGGAGAAGTTTTTTCCGAAGAAGAACTGGACTTTTCTGCGGGAAGTATCATAGAAGGACTGGATGTTTCCCATTCATATATCAATTATATGGGAACCTGGGCATATTCCATCAGATGCCCCGTGTTAAGGGATGAGCAGGAGATTGGTATGCTCTATGTAGAATATACTTATGATTCCTTTGACCGATCGCTTCCTGAGGGATTTTACAATAAACAGGCTATGCTCTATATCATGGATGCGAAGACGGAAAGGTTTGTACTGAAACCGAAAGGGATGGGGGAGCGAAGCGCGGGTCATTTAAATCTTGAAGATTTTTACAGGGCGAATGATATTCAGGAAGAAAATCTGCGTGCCGAGGTAGAGACCTGTGTGCAGAATGGAAAAAGCATCATGTTTTATCATGATATACGGGGTAAAAACGCCCTGAATTATATGTGGGCGGTAAACGGCGGTACGGTTTATCTGATCGGTTATGTGCCGGTAGAAGCCATCCAGCAGGAAGGAAAGACCGTTAACCAGAATATTCTGATCGTTGTGATTGTTATGCTGATCGCATTTTTCCTGTGCTGTGTGCTGTATTACTTTAATCAGCGGGAGCAGAGAAACATCATGCGGGAGCGGGAAGCGGAAAGAGAGCTTCATAACAAACAATTGGCGGAAGCGCTGCATGCGGCGCAGCTGGCAAGTAATTCCAAAACGACTTTCCTCTCCAATATGTCTCATGATATCCGTACGCCAATGAACGCGGTCCTCGGCTTTACGACTCTGCTTGCAAAGGATGCGGAGAATCCGGATAAGGTAAGGGAATATACGAAAAAAATCATGGCGTCAGGGCAGCATCTGCTGAGTCTGATCAATGATATTCTGGATGTATCTAAGATTGAAAGCGGAAAGGTTGTACTTACCGTAGAGGAATTTACCTTGAACGATCTGGTGTCTTCCATTGATGCGATCGTCCGTCCTATGGCGAATGCAAGGGCACAGAAATTCCATGTGGAAGTAACAGACATTAAACATGAACACCTGTTAGGTGATGAGACAAGGATTAATCAGATTCTGATCAATCTTCTTTCCAATGCCGTCAAGTATACGCCGGAAGGAGGAAATATCTGGTTCCGTATAATCGGTTTAAAGCAGCGTTCCAGTCAGTTTGAACATATACGTATCGAAGTAGAAGACGATGGATACGGTATGACACAGGAATATTTGAAGACGATCTTTGATGCGTTTACGCGGGCGGAAAACAGTACGACGAACAAGGTGCAGGGTACCGGACTCGGCATGGCGATCACCAAAAACATCGTAGAGCTTATGGGCGGAACGATTGAAGTTTCCAGTGAAGTCGATAAGGGAAGTCTTTTCAGGGTTGAACTGGAGTTCCGTATACCGGAAGGGCATGCGGAAAAACTGTTTTGGGAGAAGAACGGAATATCGCGCATTCTGTTTATGGGAAAAAACGAGCAGGAAAGCAGGGATATCCGGATGCTTCTGGACGATATTGGAATTACGGTAGATATAGCATCCGATGCAGGAGCTGCGTTTGAAATGATACAGGATGCCGCAGATATGCAGAAAGCATATCATATGATACTCTTTGACTGGGATGAAGCGGATCTGGGAGGAAACCGGACGGTGGAATCGATAAAAAAGATGCTGCCGGAAACAACGCCTCTTCTGCTGTTGGCAGATGCCGCTGCGGAAGACATGGAAGAGACGCTTCGGATGAGATATACAGGAGCTTTGGTAAAACCGTTTTTTGCATCTGCGCTGAAAGAAAAATTCATGCAGATACAGGCGGCGGAATCCGGAGCGTGCGAAGCGCCCGAAACGGAAGAGGATAGCAGCCTTCAGGGTCTGCATTTCCTTGCGGCAGAGGATAATGATATCAATGCGGAGATCTTGTCGGAAATTTTGTCAATAGAAGGCGCAAGCTGTGAAATAGCCGAAAACGGCAAGGCAGCGCTGGAACGTTTTGCACAGGCGAAAGAGGGCGAGTTTGATGCCATTTTGATGGATGTGCAGATGCCGGTTATGAACGGTTATGATGCGACAAGGGCGATCCGGGCATTGGCACGTAAAGATGCCGGTGAAATTCCCATTATCGCCATGACGGCCAATGCTTTTGCGGAAGATGAAAAAGAAGCATTGCAGGCCGGAATGAATGTACATCTGGCAAAACCGATCGATGTGGTATTACTGAAGAAGGTGATAAAGCAGTATGTACATAAAGAAACAGTGTAAGATAGATGAGGAGTAAAAAAGGAATATGAAACAAAGGAAGATAGATCTTGTAAAACGGTTTGCGGCGATGGCTCTGATTGCAGCAGCAGTATTCATGACGGCGGCCTGCGGAAGCGAAGGATCGAATGTGAATCTGGTAGAATCACAGGAAGGCAATGAGCGGATCGTGAATCTGTTCAGTCCTATGGAAAAAACGGATCCGAATGCAGAGAATGTGGCAAGAAGCGCTGCAGATAAGACCATTATCATGGCAGAAGAGAAACTGGGTGTGACATTGAATTATGTCACTTACACGGCGGAAGACTATCAGGATAAAACTTATGATGATGTGGCGCTTGACAGGGCACGCAATCATATGGATGATCTTTATCTGCTGAATCCGGATGTCATTCAGATGCTGGGAGAAGAAGGACTGCTCATGGATCTGTCGGAATTAGCATGTGTGAAAAATCTGCGGGAAGTTGTCATTACGGCGAATACGATCAACGGCAGGCTGGTGGGAATTCCGCAGGAAGTGGTGGCGTATGGTCTGTTTATCAATAAAGACATGTTTGATCAATATGATCTGGAACTGCCGGAAACACCGGAAGAGTTTCTGGAATGCTGCCGGGTATTCAAGGAAAACGGCATTGAAACACCCGTAGGAGCGAACCGCTGGTGGTTGGAGACTTTTGTCCTGGCACAGGCATATGCGGATCTGTATAACGGCGGGAATACTGAAGCGGAAATTGCGGCGCTTAACAGCGGGGAAAGCAGGTACAGTGATTATATGCGTCCCGGTTTTGAATTCCTGCAGGAGATGATCGATTGCGGCTACATCGATGCGAAGAAGGCTTATGTAAGCGAGGCCATTGAAGGAGAGGGCGCCGATTTTCTGGCTCAGAAGACACCGATTGTCATGGCATACTGGGGAGCGGCAAATACCGATACCGCATACGGAAACCCGGATTTTAACATGGTAGTCATCGGTTTTCCGAGCAGCCGCGGACAGATGCCGGTAATGCCTATGACGGGATATGGAATCGGCATAAATGCGGAACATGCGGAAGATGCCATGCGTGTTCTGGACGTGATTCTTTCCGATGAAGCGCTTCAGGTATATGCAGAAACCAACAAAGTGATCTCTTCCTCCAAAAATGTGGAAGTGGATTGTATTCCCGCATTGAAACCGCTGAATGACAGAATAGAGGAAAACGTCTATGTTCTTGGCTCCAATGCAGGGATGAAAGTAGAGCAGTGGGGCAATACATGCCTTATCGTGCGGGAATTGTTAAACGGGGCTACGGTAGACGAGTGTATGGCGGAATTTGACAGACTGCAGGAGGAATCTTTAGCGCAGTAAGAGGCGGCCGCATACTCTATTGCGGAATCTGCAGTTTTATTCAATGAAAAAAATAGTATTGACAAAATAGTTAGGCAGTGCTAACCTATTATCACAGAGGTTAGCACTGCCTAACTTGTACGGAAAAACTAAGGGTATAAAAGGTCCAGCATTATTGTTCTATCATTTATTGTTTATAAGGGTAGTCCGCAGAGGGTACTGCCCCTTGTTTTACACAATAAGTTAGAAGGGACTAACCAAAAAGAACAAGATAAGGAGATGATAATATGCCGTTAATATTTGCAAAAGAAGGAGAAGCGAATTCCATTAAAAAAATAACCGGAAAAGAAGACACGAGGCTGTTTCTGGAAAGCTTAGGGTTTGTGGCAGGCGCTGCCGTAACCGTGATTTCCTGTATTGGAGGAAATTTGATCGTAAATATCAAAGATTCCCGTGTCGCCATTGATAAAAGTATGGCCAAAGGGATTATGATATAGTGCGCAGTAAGGAGGATGAAATGAGGACATTACGAAGTGTGAAGCCGGGAGAGACCGTGAAAGTGAGTAAAATCGGCGGAGAAGGTGCGCTTAAACGGCGTATTATGGATATGGGCGTTACGAAGGGCGTCGAGATCTATGTGAGAAAAGTCGCGCCGTTTGGCGATCCTGTCGAAATTACAGTGAGAGGATATGAATTGTCCGTCCGTAAAGAAGATGCGGAAATAATAGAAGTATGTTAAGAGAACCCAAACGGAAAGAGAAAAATATCTGAAAATCGAAAAGAAAGGAATTGGAAAAATGGCGGTTACAATAGCGTTAGCAGGCAATCCCAACTGCGGGAAAACGACATTATTCAATGCGCTGACCGGCGCCGGTCAGTTTGTCGGGAACTGGCCGGGGGTAACGGTTGAGAAAAAAGAAGGGAAGTTGAAAACTAATAAAGAAGTTGCTATTATGGATTTACCGGGTATTTATTCATTATCTCCCTATACACTGGAAGAGGTAGTGGCAAGAAATTATCTGATCAACGAAAAGCCGGATGTGATCCTGAATATCGTGGATGGTACGAATCTGGAACGGAATCTGTATCTGTCCACACAATTGCTGGAGCTTGGTATTCCGGTGGTGATGGCGGTTAACATGATGGATGCCGTAACAAAAACAGGGGACCGGATCCATATGGAAAAACTGCGCAGGAAACTGGGATGTGAAGTTGTGGGAATCTCCGCGCTGAAAGGAACCGGCATACAGGATGCGGTGGATAAGGCTGTTGCTGCAGCGAAGGGAAATGTCATGCCTGTCCATACTTTTGCAGAGGATGTGGAAACGGCGATCCGGCGTGTTTCGGATAAACTGGGAGAGGATGTTTCGGAAAGGCAGAGGCGCTTTTTTGCTGTAAAACTGCTTGAGAAAGACGATAAGATTAGGGAGCAGTTAAGGACCGTGCCGGATGTATCCGAAGAGATCATCAAATTGGAGAAGCAATTTGACGATGATACGGAAAGTATTATCACCAACGAGAGATATGTTTATATTTCATCGATCATCGGGGAATGCTGTACGAAGAACCGGAAAGGGAAACCGACTGCCTCCGATCGGATAGACAGGATCGTCACTAACCGTATCCTGGCGCTGCCGATTTTTGCAGCCGTTATGTTCATCGTTTACTTTGTATCCGTAACAACGATTGGAGCTTTTGTAACAGATTGGACGAACGACGTATTGTTCGGCGAGATCATTCCGCCGGCCATAGAAAGCCTGCTTGAGCGTATAGACTGTGCGGACTGGTTAACGGGACTGATTCTCGATGGCATCATTTCGGGCGTCGGCGCGGTGCTTGGCTTTGTTCCGCAGATGTTTGTGCTGTTCATTTTCCTGGCGTTTCTGGAAGGCTGCGGGTATATGGCAAGGATTGCCTTTATAATGGATCGTATTTTCCGCAGGTTCGGACTCTCCGGCAAATCCTTTATTCCGATTATGATCGGGACAGGATGCGGTGTTCCCGGAATTATGGCTTCCCGCACGATCGAGAATGAACGTGACCGCAGGATGACTGTCATGACGACCACATTTATACCGTGCGGTGCAAAACTGCCGATCATTGCCCTGATTGCGGGAGCGCTTTTTAACGGTGCGTGGTGGGTTGCCCCAAGTGCATATTTCATCGGTATTGCAGCGATCATCTGCTCCGGCGTTATATTAAAGAAAACAAAAATGTTCGCGGGAGATCCGGCGCCTTTTGTCATGGAACTGCCGGCATATCATCTTCCCACTGCCGGCAGTGTGCTTCGAAGCATGTGGGAGCGTGGTTTTTCCTTTATCAAAAAAGCGGGAACGATCATACTTTTATCGACGATCATTCTCTGGTTTATGATGAGCTTCGGTTGGAAAGGCGGCAGTTTCGGTATGCTGGAAGCAGAAGAACTTGACGGCAGTATTCTGGCACGGACCGGCAGCGTGATTGCGCCGCTTTTTGTACCCCTTGGCTGGGGAGACTGGAAAATGGCAGTCGCAGCCGTGACAGGTTTGATTGCGAAGGAGAATGTTGTCGGAACGCTTGGAATGCTGTTCGGTTTTGGTGAAGCGGCAGAAGACGGCGTGGAGATCTGGGGAGCGCTGGCAGGCAGCATGAGTGCACTGAGCGCATATTCTTTCCTGGTATTTAATCTTTTGTGCGCGCCCTGTTTTGCGGCAATGGGTGCGATCAGGAGAGAGATGAATGACAGAAAATGGTTTTGGGCGGCCATCGGATATCAATGCGGATTGGCATACTTTGTTTCGTTTTGTATGTACCAGATCGGCAATGTGATCACGACAGGCGTTTTCGGAGCCGGTACGGCGGCAGCGATTCTTGCGGCGATCGGATTTATGTATCTGCTGTTTAGGCCGTATACGATGAGAAAGGCATGGGTGTAGTGATGAGTGCGGGAACAATAATTACTTTAGCCGCCGTTGCGGCAGCAGCAGGACTTGCCGTAAGAAGTATGATACGTGATAAAAGAAACGGGAAATCCATACAGTGCGGCAGTGATTGCAGCCGATGCGGCGGCTGCTGTCATGAAAAACATTTTAAAGAATGACAAATGACTAATGTATTGAAAATAGACGATTTATCCGGGGAGTAAGAAGGAACGGCGTTTCTTTTTACTCCCCGGATGCGTATGCCGCAGAAAGTAAAAATAGAAAATAATATGCAAGTTGTCCGGAATCGATTGACAGGCGTGAAAAATAGCAATATGATATGTTTAACGATAAACAAAGGTGTCAGTTGAATAGGAGAGGGAGAAGGAAGCATGGGACAAAGAGCATATTTGAAGGTCTATACCAGAACAACCGAGAAAAATTATCCCGATGGACTGGCAAACAGTATCCATATGGCTTTCAGCCTTGACGGAAAAGAGTTTCATCCGTTTTTTAAAAATTATGGCATTCTTTATGCGAAGGCCGAAATTCTTTCGGATGATACTCTGCTGCCTAAAGGACTGGCAAAGCCATTTCTTTTTGCGGCAGAAGATACGGGTTTTTACATTATGGCGGTGCAGACCTGTGAAAACGGGGATATCGATGTGCAGGCAGAAGGGAAGCAACTATGCTGGTATACGGAAGATTTTCTTCACTTTGAAGAGAGGGGGTTTGCACAAAGCGGCGTTACCCTGCCGGAAGAGATGACGGACTGCATAGAGCTTGACAGGGAACTGGCTCTGCGGGCGGCGGACTACTGGATGCCCATGCGGCATGTGGAAACGCGGATTCCCGAAAAAGTGCAGGCAGGCAGCTTAGAAGAACTGGAACAGATTCGCGCAGAGGCAGTTTATTCCGATGGCTCCAAAGCGGAAAAGAGAGTGCGTTGGAAAACGGGGGACATGGACTTTGACAGGCCGGGTGAATATACAGTGCAGGGCAGAGTATATCAGGAGAGGTATCCTTTTCCTCTGGCGAAGGGATACGGCGATCCCATGATATTCCGATGGGAAGGTAAGTGGTATTTTATAGCGACCAATGATAACAGGGATGATATCGGTATTTATGTCAGAGAAGCAGATACGGTTTCCGGACTGTTTACAGAGGATGTAAAAGAGCATCTGATTCTGCCGCAGGATGGGAAGCGGGGATTCGTACAGACCTTCTGGGCGCCGGAGTTTCATGTGATCGGCGGACATTTGTATATCTTGTTTGCGGTCAGCAATGAGAAATGGGGGCCTCAGTGTCACCTGATGAAGCTAAAGGAAAACGGGAGCATTATCAGAGAAGAAGACTGGGAAGATCCGGTGCGGATCCGGAAAATGGATGGGACTTTTCTTGCAGAAGGAAACAAAATTACCCTGGATATGACATATCTGCAGACAAAGCGTGCTTCTTATGTCGTCTGGTCTTACAGAAGAGATATAGGAACGCCGGCAGATACGGGTTCCATGCTTTATATCGCAGCGATAGACGCTGCAAAGCCGTGGCAGCTTACCAGTGAACCGATATTGCTTACCAGACCTCTTTACGGCTGGGAAAATGTGGCAGGAACCATCAACAATGAAGGGCCTTACGCATTTTACAGAGATGGAAAGATCTATCTGACATATTCCGGCGGTTCGGCAAACAGCTATACATATGCCGTGGGACTCCTTGCTGCAGATGAAGAAAGCGATCTGCTCGATCCGGCGTCCTGGAAGAAAAATCTCTGGCCCGTACTTAGTTTTTATTCTGTAGAGGGGGAATACGGTCCGGGGCATAATGCATTCTTTTACAACGAGGACGGTGAGCTGATGATTTCTTATCACGCAGAAACTTCGCCGGAAAATACGCTGCGCTGCGATGGCATCAGAAGAGTCCATTTCAGAAAGGATGGTTCTCCGGTTTTCGGAATGTCTTTCGAAGAAGATTTAAACGAGGAGATCGGGAATGTGAAAACGAAGGTGATCGTCAGGGCATAGGCGGAAGAAAGCACAGATAGCACGAAAATTAAATAAGGAGGTGACAAGCTATGGTAACACTGAAAGAAATCGCCAAAGAGTGCAACGTATCGGCGACTACAGTATCCAATATTCTAAACGGACGGCCGAAAGTGAGTGAAGAGACGAGACAGAAAGTATTGGAAGTGGTACACCGAAGAGGATACCAGCCGGATTATATTGCACAGGGACTCCGCAGGAAAAAGACGAACTGTATCGGTATTATTGCAGAGGAGATTGACCAGTTTACGACGCCGGAGATCCTGGAAGGTATCATGGAAGTATGTGAGGCGAAAGGGTATCGTACGATGATACAGAATCTGCGCCTTTATATGAGATGGAATGATACGTGGTACCACAATGAAACGGCATATCGTTCTGTTATGGATCCCGTTATGCAGGAGATGATCTCCCTCAAAGTGGACGGCCTTCTTTATGTGGCAGGCCACGGGAGGATCATACACTATCTGGCGGAAAATAACAGCATCCCCAGCGTTATGGTATATGCCTATACGGAATCCGAAAAGGTACCGTCGGTCGTGATAGATGACGAAAAGGGCGGTTATGAAATGACGAAATATCTGATTTCCAAGGGACATCGTAAGATCGGTGTGATCGGCGGCAAGAAAGACAATATCCATACACAGAAACGTCTGACCGGTTACCAGATGGCTTTATTTGAGGAGAAAATCTTCTTTAATCCCGCCTGGGTACGTTACGGAGACTGGCAGAGACCTTCCGGCTACGAGCAGGTGCGCTATCTGGCGCAGGAAGGCATTACCGCTATTTTCTGCATGAATGACAACATGACGGGGGGCGTATATGATTATTTTCATGAAAAGGGGGTGCAGATAGGAGAAGAAATTTCCATAGCAGGGTTTGATAATCGGGATATTTCCGAATATTTCTACCCGCGGCTTACGACTATGGAATTAAGCCTTAGAAAAATCGGAATCGAGGCGGCCAGTCTTTTGCTTGACAGTCTGGAAAGCGGCCAGGCATTACAGACAAAAAACGTTGTGGAAAAGAAGATTCCCTGTACGCTGATCGAAAGGGATTCCGTGAAATGTATCACCCTTTAAAATAACAGAACAAAGAGAAGGCAGATTGGGTAAGAATGGGAGGTTGACATGATCAGAGAAACAAAAGTGGAAAACGGATGGCTTAGAGGAATCGAGGCGGCGGATCCGCGGATCACCGCATTTAAAGGGATTCCCTTTGCGGCGCCGCCGGTAGGGAAAAACAGATGGCGCGCGCCGCAGCCCTGCGAAGATTGGGAAGGTATGAGAGATGCTTCACGGTTTGCACCTATTTCCGTGCAGGACACGCCGGGACTTGGCGATACCATTTATAATCGTGAATGGAATGTGGATCCCAAGATACCGATGAATGAGGATTGTCTGTATCTGAATGTCTGGACCGGGGCCAAAAGCGAAGATGAGAAACTGCCGGTACTGGTGTGGTTTTTCGGCGGCGCGCTGCAGTGGGGAAATCCTGCGGAAATGGAGTTTGACGGGGAGAGACTGGCACGCAGGGGCGTAGTGGTGGTTTCCGTGAATTACAGAATCAACGTGTTCGGATTCCTTGCACATCCGGAAATTACATTGGAGCAGCCGGAGGCGCCTGCCAATTTCGGAAGCCTGGACCAACAGGCGGGAATCCGCTGGGTAATCCGCAACATTGCAGCTTTTGGCGGAGATCCGGAGAATATTACGATCGCGGGGCAGTCTGCGGGCGGCGGAAGCGTTTTAAGTCAGATGGCATGTCCGGAGAATGCAGGACTGTTCCAGAAAGCGGTGATCATGAGCGCTATGATCAGAAGTCCTTATGAAGAAGGCGGCATTGGGATTCCGCAGCCTTTGTGGGAGGCGGAAGAAAACGGACAGAATTTCTTTGATTTTCTGGGCGTTTCGGATCTGGAAGAGGCAAGAGCGCTGGATGCCTTTTATATCCGCGATAAGTATGCGGAATATGCGAAGATATTTCCGAGGATGTTTACTGTGGTGGACGGACGTTTCTGCGTGGGAGATCCTTTGACAATGTTCCTGGAAGGAAAATGCGCCGGCGTATCTGTGATGGCGGGAAATACCGCGGATGAATTCCCCGGTTTCCTTACGGCCCGAAACGGGCAGGAACTGGAGGAAAAAGCAAAGCGGATATTTTCGGATAAAGCGGAAACTTTTCTGGCTTTTCCGGAAACCAAAGCCATGTTTGAAGAAGGAAAATATGCCAGGGTGAACGGTCTGGAGTGCTCGGCCAAAGCGCTTTTTTCATACGGCAGAAGAGAAAACGGGCAGAAGTATTATTATTACCGCTTCACACCCGATATTCCGGGATTTGACAATCCGGGCACTTTCCACTCGTGCGATCTGTGGTTTTTCTTTGAAACACTGGCTAAATGCTGGAGGCCATTTGTAGGGCGCCATTATGATCTGGCAAGAAAAATGTGCAATTACTGGGCGAACTTTATCAAGACAGGAGATCCAAACGGGCAGGATGCGGATGGGGCTCCTATGCCGGAATGGAAACCCTATACGAAAGAGGAACCATGCGAGATGATCTTTACATCCGATGGACCGGTAGTCTCTTATAAGAAAGAAACGCCCTATAAGGCATTCCTGATAGAAAAAGTCAAAGAAAGGCTGGCGGGAAAAGAACATTGGCGCGAAGAATGGATGCAGCCGCTCTGGGAGAGCGATACGGTCTTTCGGGAGACTTTCGCGATGATCGAAGAAGACGGTATGGTAAAAGCGCCGTTTTTATTCCCGCCGGAGCAGGTCCTTTGTGTGGAAAGCTACGATGGGCAGGTTGTGTATGAACAGGAACGGGATTACCAGATCGCAGATGGCAGTCTGGTACTGGCAAAGGACAGCCGGATCCCGCATACCGGTTGGGGGACTTTTTTCTATGATACCGAGGACGAGGCGAAGCAGGCCCTTGAAAAGAGCGGTTTCGGACTGGATTTTGGTCCGGTTGCGGCTGACAACGGAAAGTTTATCAGTCTGGAACCTATCGGACATCCGGAACTTGTAACAAAATGGCAGACGGCCGTGACTTATACTACGAGTGAAAAGCAATTTGGTGCAGTGCAGAAGAGCTGCGTGGACAGACTGCCGCGTCTGCAGGAGAAGCTTAAAAAGGGAGAACCCATAAAGATCATTCTGTTCGGTGACAGTATCTGCTGCGGTTTCGACTGCAGCGGGAAATACGGACAGCAGCCGGGACAGCCTGTCTGGGCCAAACTTCTGCTTCACCGGATAAAGGAGAAGTGGAACAATCCGGTCAGCTTCCATAATACGTCATTAAGCGGCATGGATACGGAATGGGCAGTCAAAAATGCATATAACAGAGCGGGAAGGTATCAGCCGGATCTGGTCATTTTAGGTTTTGGCATGAATGATCGATGCGGCATGGAGGAGTACCGGGAAAAGACGCAGAGACTGATCGATGCGGTCAGAAAGGACAGTCCGCAGACGGAAGTTTTACTCGTTTCCACTACGCTGCCGAATCCTCTGTGCGGGACGCCGCCCATGTATTTTGCGGCGCATCAGGAAGAATATGCGGAAGCGCTCCGGAGCCTTTGCGGTGAGGGAATCGGACTGGCAGACGTACAGGAAGTGCATCGCGAAATAAACAAACGGAAACGTTATATTGATCTTACGGGAAATTGGCTGAATCATCCCAATGATTTCCTGGCGAGATTATATGCACAGACGATTGCCGCATCGCTTGCACTATAGAGAGAAGTTTTTGGCAAAAATCGACGAAGTTTATCGATTCACCTGTCATCGGGAAAAATTATGATAATACGGCCGGCATCCTAACCGGCAGTCAGGAGGAAAGTATGGCAAAAAAACACAATCAGGCAGTAACAATGTATCCGCTTTTTTTTGATCCCATTCGTAAGAAGGCGGAATTCAACAGACAGGAGGGAAAGGTATCGATCCGCTATGTGGAGGAACCCTGCGGCGTGAGCGTAGAAGAGGATAAGAGCGTTACGTTCACCATGTACGCACCTGAGGCGGAGACCGTGGAAGTATCCGGTTATGGCGGAAGCCTGGGCTCGGAAAAGATGGCTTTAGCCAAAGATGAGAAGGGATATTTTAAGAAGACTGTTTCCGGGATCCTTCCGGGCTTTCACTATCACAGATGGTTTGTGGACGGCGTGCAGGTAACGAATCCTTACGCTCCCTTTGCTTACGGCTGCTTCGGCGTAAACAACTTTTTTGAGCTGCCGAAGGAGGGAAGTGATTTCTGGTTTCTCAAGGATGTGCCGCACGGAGACGTGCAGATTCACAGTTACCGGTCCGGCCAGAGCGGTCACAGGAAAAAGTGCTATGTATATCTGCCGCCCAGTTTCGGGAAGGAAAAAGACAGAAAATATCCTGTGCTTTACATTCTGCATGGCGTGGGCGAAAGCGAGAGCGGATGGCTCTGGAACGGAAAGCTCAACTTTATTATGGATAATCTTCTGGCCGAAGGAAAAGCAGAGGAAATGATCGTGGTGATGTGCTGCGGCTATGCCTTTGTGGAAGGGGAAGATCCGGTGTTCTTTCCGGGTGATTTCGGAAAGGAACTGGTAGAAAATATTATTCCTTATGTGGAGAGCCGTTTCCCGGTCCGTCGTGACAGAGAAAACCGTGCTATGGCGGGATTGTCGCTGGGATCGGCGCAGGCAACGCAGATCGTGTCCCGGTTTCAGGAATTATTTGCCCATCTCGGGGTATTCTCAGGTGTAAGAGATGATGAGACGGAGAAAATCCTTGCCTCACATGAAAAGTATCCTATGCAGACTGTGCTTATGACGGCAGGACAGGGTGAAAAGGGACTTGACGAGGCACAGAAGATTTATACGGACCGCTTTGCGGCGCTCGGCGTGGCAGGCGGACAGCGCTGCTACGAAGGACATCATGAGTGGCATGTATGGCGGGAAAGCCTGCGGGATTTTGCCATGCTGCTTTTTAAAGCGGCAGGCAGTCCGGAGGAAAAAGAAGCGGTACGGATCTATGAAGAGCCGGAAGCCGATAAGGCGCAGCTGGATAAACAGACTTATGCGGAACACATGCTGATGGCGGATCCGATTCACAAAGGACTGATCTATGCGGTGGATGAAAAAGGCCGGCCTAATGGAAGATACCGGGAAGAACATCCCGGCACGGAGATTCTGGATGCTTCCGCCGGAAGCGCCAGATTCTGGGTACGCGCAGAAGGCGCAAAGCGTGTGGAAATTGATATCTGGGGAATGGGACGTTACGCCCTGCATCAGACGGATGAAGAAGGCTGGTGGAGCGTCGACGTATCCGGTATTGAGAAAGGATTCCATTATTACGGCTGTTTTGTGAACGGCACGGAGGTGGTTGACAACAATGCACCGGTAGGATACGGCGGCTTTAAGGCAGTTAATTATCTGGAAATGCCCGAAGAAGATTTTGAGGCATACCGGGTCCGCCAGGTGCCTCATGGGACCGTGCACTATCAATATTATCCGTCCCAGATTACGGGCCGCACAAAATTGTGCTATGTATATACGCCGGCTTCTTATGAGAAAAATACCGATCAAAGATATCCGGTACTCTATCTGCAGCACGGCGGCGGAGAGAATGAAGTAGGCTGGCTCTGGCAGGGCAAACTTGCCAATATTGCGGATAATCTGATTGCGGAAGGCTCAATGCAGGAAATGATCATTGTAATGACTACCGGTTACGCATTCCCGGAAAATGGGCAGTATCATTATGCACTCAGCGCATTCCCGCAGGAACTGCCGGGAAGCTGTGTTCCTTATATCGACAGGACGTTCCGTACCATTGCCGACAGAGATCACCGTGCTATGGCAGGATTATCGATGGGCGGCATGCAGACGCAGCGCACCGTGTTTGAGAATCCGGAATTGTTTGCATGGGCCGGATTGTTTTCCAGCGGTCTCGTAATAAAGGACGAAGAAGTGGACTACAGCGATATCATGCTTGATCCCAAAGCCTTCGGGGAAAGATTCCGGATGCTGTTTGTGGCCTGCGGTACAGAGGAAGATCATTATCCGGGCACGGTGGAAAATGTAAAGAAAGTGTCGGAGGCAGGCGTGCCGGTCGAGTTTTTTGAAGGATACGGCCATCATGACTGGACTTTCTGGAGACACTGCGCAAATGCCTTTTTGAGAAAAGTTTTCCGGTAAACGGAAGTACTGCGGAATAGGACAAAGGAGATTGTGAACAGATAAAACGTTTTTGTTTTTATCGGCACAATCTCCTTTTTTATCTTTTAGGAAATAAGCATCCGACATTGCGCAAATTGCCATAATTTAGAAATGTTTAACGTTCCAATGTGGAAAAAGTATATAAAAAATATTGATAAAAATTATAGATATTTTACAAAGTGCATAAAAAATTTAGAATTCCTATTGACAGTATAAGGAAGGCAGAGTAATATCTAAAGTACACAAGTTTAACGTTTTACTTAAAAATTTAAGGGAGAGAAGGACATGGCAGAACTGACGATCAAGGTCAAAGAGAAGCTGATGAAAACGGCGCCGAATCTGTACGGGATTTTTTTGGAAGATATTAACCGTGCAGTAGATGGCGGACTTTATCCGGAGCTTTTGCGCAACAGGAGTTTTGAAGATTCTTTGCTGCCGGATGGATGCCATGCCGTAGAGAATGGATACGCCTTTGAAACAGATAAAGGATGGCGGGACGAGTTTAACGGCGGAGAAGGCCTCACCCGCTGGGTAAAGCTGGGGAAGCTTGAAAAAACAGAGATTCCCGGCTGGTATACGAAGAATGCGCGGATGGCGCTGCGGCAGGATGATACGCTTAATGAGCACAGACGGGCCAGTCTGGAAGTAGAATTTACACCCGGCGGATCCCTGGAAAATGTAGGATTCTGCGGTATTGCCCAGACGAAAGGAGAGAGCTATCGTTTTTATATGTTTGCCAAAGCGGAAGAAGCGGTTAACCTGACGCTTTCTTTTGCGGGAGTAACGGCCGGAAGCCTGCATGTGGAACCGGGAGACTGGAAACGTTATGATCTGGTCTATGAGGCAGCGGAGGATGCACTGGAGAAATCGGCATGTCTGTGCTGCGCGGAAGGGGGCAGGCTGCAGCTTGGTTTTGTATCGCTGATGCCGGTGAAAACTTTTAAGGATCACGGGATGCGCAGTGATATTGCAGAACTGCTCAAAGGGCTTCAGCCGAAATTTTTCCGTTTTCCGGGCGGATGTATTGTAGAGGGATTCACGCCTTCCACAATGTGGCGGTTTGCAGATACCGTAGGTCCGGTCTGGGAGAGGCCGGGGAAACTGCTGATGTGGCATTACAGAACATATGACGGGATTGGTTTTCATGAATATCTGCAGTTTTGTGAAGATCTGAATATGGAACCTCTGTATGTCTGTAACTGCGGCATGACCTGTCAGGCAAGAAAGGAAACGCTGATGGAAGGCAAAGAGCTGGAAGCTGCGTTGGAGGATACTTTGAATGCCATTGAATATGCGGTAGGCGGCACAGATACGAAGTGGGGCGCACTGCGGGCGCAGATGGGACATCCGGAACCGTTTCTGATGAATTATATTGAGATCGGAAACGAGAACTGGGGAGAAAACTACGAAACAAGATACAGGATGTTTTATGATGCTGTCAAGGCAAAATATCCGCATATTCAGTGTATTGCCGACTCCCATTTGGAAAAAAAGGGACTGGAAGCGCAGATCGTGGATGAACATTATTATGATACGACGGAATGGTTTGCGGAAAATACGCATTTGTTTGACGCATATGACCGGAACGGCCCGGAGATCTTTTTGGGCGAAGTGGCCGTGGTGAGGGGATATGTAAGCGAACTTTATGCAGCGCTTGGTGAAGCGGCATTTTTTACCGGTGTAGAACGGAATCAGGATATTGTAACGCTGGCTTCCTATGCGCCGCTTTTGGAAAATGTGAACTATCAGTCATGGTCTCCTAACCTGATCCGTTTTGACCATACGAAGAGTTTCGGCATACCCAGCTATTATGTGTGGAAAATGTTCGGGGCTTTCAGGGGAGAATATGTAGCGGCCAGTGAGCTTGCAACGGAACGGATCACCCGGCCGATGAAAGGCCGTCTGGCGTTGCTGGGACAGCCGGGCCTGCGATTCAGAAATCCTGTCTGGAATGGTGCAAAACAGGATGCAGAGCATGAAATAATGGGCAGAGTACAGGAAGATGCGGGCAGTTTTATGATTACCCCTCCGGATGAAGAGCAGATTGCGGAAAGCCGCAGGCATTTTGGGGCAAAGCTTGACGAGATCCTGGTCGTATTCGGTGATGAAGTGCAGGAGAACGGTACGTTTGGAATCGAATTATACATAGAAAAAAATGATGAGAAAGAGCATGTACTTGGAATCTTTCCTTACAGATTACCGGATACCAGATACATCAGCGATGAAACACATCCGCCGGCTGCGTGGAATGTGGAAAATGTAAAACCGATTCTGTGGAAGATCAAAGGTAAGGAACATGTATTGACAGACCAGTACGGACCAAGTTCCAGGGAACTTGCACATTTTCAGGAAGATACCTGTCCTGTAGAAGGATTTACAAGATATGCTTACCGGACTGACGGAACGGTTCTGCAATTATATCATGAAGATATTCTGATCGGAGAGACTGACCTCCCTTCCTTCCCGGCACAGAGCAGCGTTGTAACGGCTGATGAAAAGAAGATTTATGTCAAGCTGGTGAATATGGAAGAAGAGGAAGCCGGGATAGAGATCAAACTGGACTGTGAAGTTGAGACAGATTATACGGCACATGTACTTACCGGAGGAAAAACGGATATCAACAGTTTTGAGGAGCCGGAACACGTGAGCGATAAGACTTACAGTCAGACGGGAGCGGCCGCAGATTTTACATACCGTATGCCGGCGCTTTGCGTGGCGGTATTGGAGCTTACAAGGAAAGGAGATGGCAGGTAAGATGAAGAAATATTTTCAAAACAAACGGAACAGAAGAGGGTTTCGGGAGTTTCTTTATATCCTTCCGTTTTTGGTGCTGGTAGCGATATTTTCTTATTATCCGCTCTATGGATGGGTATATGCGTTTTTTGATTATAAACCGCCGTTTCCGCTGTCTATGGATCAATTTGCCGGTTTAAAATGGTTTAAATCCATGGTGGATAATCCTGTGAAGCTCATGCAGATCTTAAAGGTTTTACGTAATACCTTTGCAATGAGCGGCCTGAGTCTTTTGTTCTCATGGTTTCCTATGATCTTTGCGGTTTTTTTGAATGAGATCAAATGTGTGCCGTTCAAGAAATTTGTACAAACGGTCACAACGCTGCCGAATTTTATAAGCTGGGTACTGGTATATTCTATCGCGTACTGTCTGCTTAACAGTACCGGCGTAGTGAATTCGATTTTGATGAGTCTGGGAATTATTGAATCACCGCAGCTTTTCCTGCAGTCGGCCGATCATGTCTGGTTCAAGATGTGGGTATGGCTGACCTGGAAAAATGCAGGCTGGTCGGCGATTATGTATATCGCGGCAATTACCGGAATAGACGGCGAACTGACCGAAGCGGCGCGGGTGGATGGCGCTTCAAGGATGCAGATTATCAGACATATTACGATTCCCAGTATTCTGCCGACCTATTTTGTACTGGTAATGCTCAGTCTGGCCAATTTCCTGTCGAACGGAATGGAACAGTATTTTGTATTTGAAAATGCTTTTAATAAAGAGAGTATACAGGTATTGGATCTTTATGTATACAATCTGGCAATGGGTAATGGAGGATATTCTCTTTCCACGGCGATCAGTATTCTGAAATCAGTAGTGAGTGTTCTGCTTCTGTGCGGTACGAACGGTATTTCCAAACTGGTTAGAGGAGAAGGATTTATCTGACCGTATCTTTACACACAGGCATGCTGCCTGCGAACTGCCCCGGCATAAGCTGAAGCGGCACGATAAGCGGCATGGAAAGGAGAGAAAACATGAAACGACAGAAAGAAATATATGCAAAAAAGGTAAAATATAAAGTCGGTACCGCAGACAGGATCATCAGTGTGCTGACATATGTGATCTATACGATATTTGCCTTTGTGTGTGTATATCCTTTTTATTACATATTTATCAATACGATCAGTTCCAATGACCTGAGTCAGAGAGGAAAGGTGCTGTTTTGGCCCAAGGAACTTCATTTTAACAATTATAAACAGGTTATGCAGATTCCGGATCTGTTCAGGGCGCTTGAGATTTCCATAGCAAGAACGCTTGTGGGAACACTGTTTACAGTAGTGATTGCCGCGTTCTTGGGATTTATGTTCACCAGAGAAACGCTTTGGAAGAGAAAAATATGGTATCGGTTTGTGGCAGCAACGATGTATTTTAATGCCGGTATCATTCCGTGGTTTATTACAATGCGCAATCTGCATCTGACGAATAATTTCTGGGGATATATTCTGCCGATGGCAGTACAGCCGTTTTATATCATTTTATGTAAAACTTTCGTGGAATCTGTTCCGAAAGAGCTTCAGGATGCGGCGGAGATCGATGGGGCGGGAACGCTCAGGGTATTTTTCTCTATTATTGTTCCGGTCATTAAACCGATTCTTGCAACCATAGCAATTTTTGCAGCGGTTGCACAGTGGAATGCTTTCCAGGATACACTGCTTCTGGTGACGGACAGCAAATTATATACATTGCAGTTTACCCTGTATCAGTATATTAATCAGGCAAGTTCTTTGAAGGCTCTTGTCAACAACAGTACTTCGGGAGTAAACCTTGCGGCAAGTCTGGCGCATGCCCAGACGGCAACATCTATCAGAATGACGGTAACGATTGTGGTGGTGACGCCTATTATTCTGGTGTACCCCATTTTCCAACGGTTCTTTACAAAGGGTATCATGATCGGCGCTGTAAAAGGCTGACGTTTTACTGTTATAACCAAAACAAAAAGGAGGATAAAAAATGAAAAGGAAAAAAATACTATCCGTGTTGTTGGCAGCTTCTATGACAATTTCCATGCTGACCGGCTGCGGCGGGGGCACAGACACTCCGGGAGCGGCAGATAACAGCCAGTCTACCACAGACACGCAGGATGCGGCAGCGGGGGATGCTCAGACTGATGATTCATCAGCGGCAGGCGGCAGCGCAGCGGCGGGAGATCTGATGCAGATTGAGATCTATGATGTGGCGGCAAATTATCAGGGCGTGCAGAGCGGTTGGTTTGATAAGGTCGTAAAGGACCGTTTTAATCTGGAACTGAGTATTATTGCTCCTCAGGTAGCAGGCGATGCGGTTTTCCAGACTCGTGCCAGCAGCGGTAATCTGGGAGATATTCTGGTTCTGGAAAGATCGGACTTTGCCGACTGTGTTGATGCAGGACTGGTAAAAGATATTTCTGCAGAGATCGGTAATTATCCGAATCTGATACAGTATAAAGATCAGATCGATGTACTTAATAACGGACTTCCGGGGAACAGCGGACAGACATACGGAATTCCGTCTGAGATGACCAATACTTCTCCGACTTCTTATACACAGGATGTTATTTATTCCAGTCCGATGCTTCGCTGGGATCTGTATTCCGAACTGGGATGTCCGGAGATCGCAGACTTAAACGGACTGCTGGACGTGCTGGAAGATATGATGAAAGCGCATCCGACGAATGAAAACGGTGATCCGGCCTATCCGTTCTCTCTTTGGGCAGACTGGGATGGCGGCGACGGTATGCTTGGTATTGCCAATGTAGTACAGCTTACTACCTGGTATGGAGAAAAAATTAAAGGTTCAGCAATCTTAAAAGCAGATAATACGTTCACTCCGTTAACGGATAAGAATGCTACTTACTATAAGATCCTGCACTTCTTAAATGATGCGCAGAGAAGAGGACTGGTAGATCCCGATTCCGGTACACAGGACTGGAACTCGGCAGTTGCGAAGATGTCTGCAGGACAGGTGTATCTGATGTGGTACAGCTGGCAGGTAGGTTTCTGGAATTCACAGGACAGACTCAAAGCAGGTAATGCATTTATTTTCACACCTGTAAAAGATCAGATTTACTATGCTGATGCAGACAGCTACTATGGAAGTACACGTGTATTTGCAGTAGGATCTCAGGTAGAAGGCGAGAAATACGAAAGAATCATGGAATTCCTTGACTGGTATGCAAGTCCGGAAGGATTGACATTCCAGCATGATGGAATAGAAGGATTTAATTATTCAGTTGGTGACGACGGTAAATTTACGCTGATGAACGATAACGCGCTGATGGACAACCTTCCGGTACCCGAAGAATACGGCGGCGGCGGTTATAACGACGGTAACAACGCGATCAATCAGTGGATCGTTGCAGCAATCAGTACGAACCCGAATAGTGGAGAATCTTATACCTGTCAATACTGGAGCAGCTATAAAGAAGCTACGATGACAGATATGAAGAGAGAGTGGCAGGAAAAATTTGATGCGCAGGAGCCGGTAGACTACATGAAGAAGAACAATGTGCTCCTGATCAGTCCGAATGTCAGCGTATCACTGCCGAGCGATTCTTCCGATATCTCGGTGATCAGAAATCAGTGTAACGATACACTTTGTGATTATTCCTGGAGAATGATCTTTGCAAAAGATGATGCGGAATTCGATGCAATGTGGGACGAGATGTGTACACAGATGGATGGTTTCGGTTTCCAGGAACTGTATGAAGCTGATGTGGCAAAATATCAGATCGAACTGGATGCTAAGTTAGCGGTAGCAGAATAATTGAAACAAGAGTGGCGCAAATACAGCCAGGAAAAGACAGGAATCGGCTTTTGCCGGTTCCTGTTTTTTAACGGCAGCAGAGCAGAGGGCAGACACTCTGGAATGGAGGTAAAATGGATAAAACAGCATATCTTCCGGATGGGACTTTATTTGCATTTTGGGAGAAAGAGCAGGTATATGACAAAGAGCTTCATGTAGATCAGAAACATCCGCTTGCGGATGATAAAAATGATGGCAGTCCCGGGAGACCGCTTCTGACGATTCAGGCTGCGGCGAAGGCCGCTGTACCCGGTACCCGCATACTTATCCACGGCGGAACTTACCGGGAATGCGTGCGGCCGGCGCAGGGAGGTATGGATGCGGCCTGCATGATCAGTTATGAGGCTTTTGACAAAGAAGAGGTAGTGATAAAAGCGTCTGAGATCGTGACAGATTTCGCAAAAAGTACGGACTGGCGGCTTACGCATGGACCGGAAGATACGGGAGAGTACAAAGATTGCAGGATATGGCAGTATCGTCTGGATCCGGCTCTGTTTTGCGGTTACAATCCTTTCTGCTGCGTCAATATTCTGCATGACAGGCTTTTCATCGAATATGATAAGACGGATATGACACCCTATCTGAACCGCAGGGGGATGATCTTCTGTGACGGAAAGCCGCTTAAGCAGGCAGCACTTTATCATCAGATGTCTGATATGCCGGGAAGCTATTGGGTGGAAGCCAATGGACAGACCGTTCATTTCCGGTTGGAGAATGATGACGATCCTGCAGAGCATCAGATAGAGGTTACCTGCAGGGAGCAATGCTTTGCACCGGAAATTCCCTTTCTGTCTTATATCCGCGTAAAAGGGATCACATTTGCACATGCGGCGGGCGGCGCTCCCGTGCCTCAAAGAGGCGCGCTTTCCTGCTTCCGCGGACATCACTGGATCATAGAAGATTGTGTGATCGACTGGTCCAACGCCGTAGGAATCGATGTAGGCAACGAATGCTGGCATCATGATATTGATGAGAACCAGCAGATCGGATATAGTATCATCAGAGGCTGTACGATTAAAGATGCCGGCGTCTGTGGTATTGCCGGCCTGTTTGCGCAGCATATGTTAATAGAGGATAACCTGATCGAAGGAACCGGATGGCAGAAAATGGAACTGTCCTGGGAAGCGGGCGGTATAAAGCTGCACAACAGTGTGGACGGACTTATCAGACGCAATATTTTCCGCAATACGCTGCGGGCGGATCATCTTTGGCTGGATTGCGGTAACGAAAACAACCGTATCACCAGCAATCTGTTTCTAAACGGCATAGAGCAGAGAGAGGCAATTTTTATCGAATGTACGCGGGACGGCATCAATCTGATCGACAATAACCTGATCTGGAATGTGGAAGGCCGTTTTCAGGAAGCGGATATTCCCGATGAACCCGGTTCTTCCGGCTGGTATAAGATGAAAGAACATGATGTGGTAAACGGATATGGTATATACGGAGAAGGAACGGATCATCTGCGGATCGTCTCCAATCTGATCGGCAGATGCCGCAGCGCAGGTTATTTTTCCAAACCGGTGTCTTTCCGAATGGGAGGAATGCAGCGTGGCGGCACTTCACGGGATGCAAGGATTGTGGGCAATTTGTTTTATGATTGCAAAGAAGCGGCCATAAAGCTGCCGACGAAAGACAATATGGCAGAAGGTAATCTGTATGTAAAACTGTTTGGCGGCTATCTTCGAATTTTATATCCGGAACCTCCGGTATGCCTGCATCTTGGCGCGTGGCAGGAGTTTTACGGTTTTGACCTAAACGGCATGGAAGGATGGTTTGACGTGGAAGTGGATCCTGAAGCGCTGACGCTGCGGTTTCTGCCGGCGGACAGGAAAGCGCCGTTGTTTGCAGAAGATATGAAACGCCGGAAGCTGATCGGACATATAGACGAATGGCCCGTACCTGACAGAAAACAATTGGCCAAAGCAGCAGACATCGATGAAAAAGTGCTGTGGATGCAGGAGGAAAAAGTTTGGAGCGGTAAAGAAGGGATGGTATATACGATTGACCCGAGGAGGAACAGTCTTGCTGGACAGTAAATTTTATAAACGAGTGGCATTTCTTGCAACACCCATAGCGCTGCAGAGTCTGATTACGATCGGTGTAAATATGCTGGACACGATCATGGTGGGGAATCTGGGAGAAACGGAGCTGTCTGCGGTATCGCTGGCAAATCAGTTTATTAATATCTACCATATCTTCTGTATGGGGATCGGAATGGGCGCATCCGTATTGATCGCCAGGTATTGGGGAATGAAGAAGGAAGAACCTGAGCGCGCAGTACTGGCGCTTCGTAAGACAGTCTGCATTATGATACGGGTTACCGTCTCACTGGCTCTTATCTTTGCCCTGGGTATGTTGTTCTGTCCCGGAAGTATCATGCGGATGTATACGGATGAGCAGGAAATTATCAGGCTGGGGATCATTTATTTCCGGTATTCCATTGTGACCTGTTTTTTTCTGGGACTGTCATTGGTGTGTACGATAGTTCTGCGAAGCGTGGGACAGGTTCAGATGCCGCTGTTTGTTTCTATTGGAGCTTTTATCGTTAATTTATGTGCAAATTATGCCTTTATTTTCGGAAAATTCGGTATGCCGCGTATGGAAGTAGCCGGAGCTGCACTTGGAACGCTGATCGCCAGGCTCTTTGAAGCGGGAGTGATCTGCGGATACCTGCTGTTTGCAGATAAACGGATCGGATTCCGCTGTCGGCATCTTCTGATGAAGACAGGAGATCTGGTCGGAGAGTACGTACGAATCAGTATTCCGGTTCTGATCAGTGACGGAATACTGGCTATCGGCGGAAATACCGTAGCTATGGTGATCGGCAGACTGGGCGTAACATTTGTGGCTGCCAACGCGATCACCAGCGTCACACAGCAGATGAGCACCGTCCTGATACAGGGCGTGTGTCAGGCCGGCGCAATTGTAACGGGACAGACATTGGGTGAAGGCGACAGAGAGAAAGCGCAGAAGCAGGCCGGCGGGTTCCTGTATCTGGGCATCGGTCTGGGACTTCTTTCGGCTGTATTTATTATGGCGGTCAGCGGACCGATTATTTCCTCATATAACGTATCCGAAGAAACGGCGGGAGTAGCGGCGCAATTGATGAAGGCGATCAGCCTGATCATTGTTTTCCAGGCTACGAACAGTATTATGACAAAAGGGGTATTGCGCGGCGGAGGAGATACGAAGATGCTGATGTTTGCCGATAATATTTTTCTATGGGTATTATCGATACCGTTGGGACTTTTGGCGGGATTCGTGCTGCACTGGTCGGCGTTTTGGATCTATGTCTGTCTGAAATCGGATCAAATCGCCAAAACATTCTGGTGTATTTTCCGGTTAAGAGGCGGAAAATGGATCAAAAAGATCCGGGTATAAAAGCACTGCAGATGAGAAATCCGATCAATCAGGAGGATATAAAAATATGAAATTATGGTATGAGCAGCCGGCCGGGAAATGGGAAGAAGCGCTGCCTGTAGGAAACGGCAGACTGGGCGCAATGATGTGCGGCGCTGTAGGACAGGAGACCATCTGGCTGAATGAAGACAGTGTGTGGAGCGGGAAGCCGGTAAACCGTATCAATCCGGATGCGAATGAAAATCTGCCGAAGATACGAAGTCTGATCAGAGAGGGAAAGATTCCCGAGGCCGAAGAACTTGCCGAACTTGCATTGTGCGGAACGCCGAATTCCCAACGTTCTTATGAAACGGCGGGAGAGTTATATCTGCGTTTTAAAGATGCAGGAGAGGTCCGCAGCTACCGGCGGGAACTTGATCTGGATCATGGAGCGGCCGTTGTTTCTTATGAAATAGGAGAGACAAGATATGAGCGGAAGATGATCGCCTCCTATCCGGATCAGGCATTGATCCTGCACATGGAGGCACAGGGGCCGGACAGTCTGCAGTTTGTATGCAGACTGGAACGGTGCCACAACAGACTGGACGAAGTCTGTGCACGGGAAGACAGTATGTGGTTTCGCGTAGACGGGGGAGAAGGAATTTCTTTTCTGGTATGTCTGATGATCCGTCAGGAAGGCGGGACATTACGTTCTATCGGGGAGTATCTGTCTGTGGAAGGGGCAAAGGAAGCAACGCTTTATCTGAACATTGTTACCAGTTTTCGTGAAAAAGCGTATGAAGAAACGTGCCGCAGACAGCTCATAGAGGCAGCGGACAAAGGATGGAAAGCCTGTCTTGCCGATCATATGGCAGAATATAAGGCGCTTTTCGGACGTTTGTCATTAACGCTTGGAAAAGATACGGGAAAAGAAGAAGAACCCACAGACAGACGTCTGGAGGCGATCAGGGAAGATCCGGGTCTGTTTGCGTTATATTTTCAGTACGGACGTTATCTTCTGCTTTCTGCAAGCAGGGGAACGTGTCTTCCCGCCAATTTGCAGGGCATCTGGAATAACAGACTGATGCCGCCCTGGGACAGCAAATTTACGATCAATATCAATACGGAGATGAATTACTGGCCTGCGGAAAGCGGAAATCTGCCGGAATGCCATCTGCCTTATTTTACACATTTAAAAAGGATTATGGAGAACGGCAGACAGACGGCGAAGCAGATGTATGGCTGCAGGGGTTCGATGGCACATCATAATGTCGATCTGTATGGAGATACGGCGCCGCAGGATATTTGCATTTCCGCCAGTATCTGGCCTATGGGGGAAGCGTGGCTTGCAACCCATATTTATGAACATTATCTGTATACGCAGGATCAGGATTTTCTGGAAGAATACTTTGAGGTACTGCAGGAAAATGTGGATTTTTTTGAAGATTTCCTGATAGAGGATGAGCAGGGGCGGCTCGTGACCTCGCCATCGGTATCACCGGAAAATACCTATATACGAAGCGATGGCATACGAGGATGTCTTTGTGAGGGGCCTGCTATGGATATCGAGATCCTATGGGAGCTTCTGCAGGGATATATAGGAGCCTGCGGGGTTTTGGGAAAAGATCCGGGACTGATACGCAGAGCAAAGAATATGATGAGCCGGCTTCCGAAATTGCAGATCGGCAGATACGGGCAGCTGCAGGAATGGTTGGAGGACTATGAGGAAGCCGAGCCGGGTCATCGCCATATTTCGCATTTGTACGGCGTATATCCCGGCAGCAGCATCACATGGCAGGACACACCGGAGTTAATGCATGCTGCACGGATCACGTTAGAGAGAAGACTTTCTTCTGGCGGCGGGCATACAGGGTGGTCGAGAGCATGGATCATTGGTCTGTGGGCCAAATTCCTGGATGGAGACAAGGCTTATGAGAATTTCCGCGCGTTGCTGTCGGGAAGCACTTTTCCCAATCTGATGGACAATCATCCTATGGGAGATGGCTTCATATTTCAGATTGACGGCAATCTGGGAGCTGCGGCAGCGATGATAGAAATGTTAGTACAATGCCGGAATGGCTATATCCGCCTGCTTCCGGCGCTGCCAAAACAGTTCGCGGATGGCAGCGTGGAAGGCATTTTGCTGCGGGGCGGCATTACGCTTGGCATGAAATGGGAAAAAGGCGTGCTTGTGCGGGCTTCTCTGGAATCCGCTAAAGAGCAGAACGTGACAGTAGATGCAAACGGAGAGAAAAAGGAGATAACGCTTCAGGCAGGCATTACACGTTTGACGTGGGATGGGGATCCGGGTTTTTCCGCATAACTTTCTACAAAACTATTGACACATGCAAAGAGTAATGGTACAGTATATAAAAATTCAATACTTCAAACCGTTGACGCGGAGATAACGGCAATGATGCCCATACAGAGAGTCTGCGATGCTGAGAAGCAGACAGGAAACAAGTTGTCAAATGGACCGCTGAGGGCGCAGTCAAATGGGAAAGGAAATTGCTTTGGCAGCAGAGAACAGCCGAAGGCAGACAGATATCCTTTTTTCAGAGTATTCTGCGACGCTGCAGGCAAGCGTATAAATGCTGAGGATATGTTGGTATCCTGTTTAAGTGCACGAGTCAAATCGTGAAGCAAGGTGGCACCGCGGATAGTGTCGTACTGTATCAGTACCTGTTCGTCCTTGACAGAGAGTCTGTTTCTGTCAAGGACGTTTTTTGTTTTACAGGAAAGTGGTATATGGCATAAGGAGGTAAGGACAATGCTTCTGACAAAACGCTGGCGCCGGTTGGGCGCAGAAAAATACGACATTATGATGAACTATAAATCCGCAGCAGTATCATTCAAAACATATGGAGGTAAATACAATGAGCACTGAAAAGATTCCCTATAAAATTTATTTAAGTGAAAACGAGATGCCGAGGACATGGTATAATCTGCGTGCCGATATGAAACAAAAACCGGCGCCGCTTTTAAATCCCGAAACACTTCAGCCGATGAAAGCAGAAGAACTTGCAGATGTTTTCTGTGAGGAACTGATCGCGCAGGAACTGGATGATAAAACGCCGTTTTTTGAAATTCCGGAAGAGATTCGCAATTTCTATAAGATGTACCGTCCGGCCCCATTAGTCCGCGCTTATTGTCTGGAAGAAAAACTTGACACTCCCGCTAAGATCTATTACAAATTCGAGGGAAATAACACCAGCGGCAGCCATAAATTGAATTCTGCCATAGCGCAGGCATATTATGCAAAGAAGCAGGGATTAAAGGGCGTAACGACCGAAACCGGAGCAGGACAATGGGGGACGGCTCTTTCGATGGCATGTTCCTACTTTGGTCTTGACTGCAGAGTATATATGGTAAAATGTTCCTATGAACAGAAACCTTTCCGGCGGGAAGTGATGCGTACCTATGGTGCATCGGTAACGCCGTCGCCGTCGATGGAGACCGAGGTGGGCAAGAAGATTCTTGCGGAGCATCCGGATACGACAGGAAGCCTTGGCTGTGCTATTTCCGAGGCAGTGGAAAAGGCCGTATCGAGCGATGGTTATCGCTATGTGCTTGGCAGTGTGCTTAACCAGGTGATGCTTCATCAGTCGATCATCGGTCTGGAGACGAAAGCGGCTTTGGATAAATATCATGTGAAAGCGGATATCATCATCGGATGTGCCGGCGGCGGTTCCAATCTGGGCGGTCTGATCGCGCCGTTTATGGGCGAAAAGCTCCGCGGTGAAGCGGATTATCGTATTATTGCAGTTGAACCGGCATCCTGTCCGAGCTTTACCCGCGGTGTGTATGCATACGATTTCTGCGATACGGGAATGGTATGTCCGCTTTCTAAAATGTATACTCTGGGAAGCGGCTTTATCCCTTCGGCCAATCACGCAGGAGGTCTCCGCTATCACGGCATGAGCTCTACGCTGTCCGAACTGTATCATCAGGGTTTGATGGAAGCAGTCAGTGTGAAGCAGACAGAAGTATTCGAGGCAGCAGAATATTTTGCACGAGTAGAAGGTATCCTGCCTGCACCGGAAAGTTCTCATGCGATCCGGAAAGCTATCGACGAAGCGGTTAAATGTAAAGAGACCGGTGAAGAGAAAACGATTGTTTTCGGCCTTACCGGTACCGGTTATTTCGATATGGTAGCTTATCAGAAATTCCATGATGGGGAGATGAACGATTATATCCCCACAGATGAAGAGCTGGCAGCCTGCCGCGATAAACTTCCTAAGGTGGAATAACCAACGGATAGTACATTCCGGAAATTTCTGTATACGAACAAACGGAGGCGCCGTATTATGATAGAGATATCATAACGGCGCCTTCTTTCCTTAATTTTTCATTCAGATTCTTCTCTGTATTCAAAGACAATCCATTTTTCATTCATATAAATCTCTAATGTATCGTCTGCTCCGTACTGGTATCCAAATCCGCTTCCAAAGTTGGACTGGTTATTTTCCGTTGGAATTTCGGTTCCATCAACCTCCGATGTGATTTCTCCATCCATAATGCCGCAACGTCCGCTGAGGGTACTTTCTCTTCCCGTATCATAGTACAATTTGTTGTTTACTCTTACCATGGGTATCCTGTCCCACTTGTCATCTGCCTTTGCCTGTTCCAGCAACGTAATTTGATAGACCTCTCCCAACTGTGCAGGGTAGGATTCTAATATGTCTCCATTGAAAACAATTTCTACAGTGTCGCCAATTTGCAGCGCAAGTTTCTCTTTGTTAGGGATGCTGAACTGATCTGACGAGCTAAGTTCCAAAGAATCATCCGCAGGTTTTACCAGAATGAATTCATCTGCTGCCTCAATGACTGTTGCCTGAAAGGTTATCTCCTGCGTATTATCCGTAAAAGGAGGAATTTCTGTTTGTTCAAGCAGCATATTTGCATAATGATTCAGTGCTTCACATGGTTCATATTTTGTTTTATAGCCAATACCATCTATCACAAGGAACGGATTATATGCCATGATGCTTATCTGTGTTCCATCAGCCATGACCAATGTAAAGGTAACGCCCTGTCCGCTATACTCCGTGTAAGAATTATCCTCATTATAGATAACAACATCTTTTAGTAAATCCACTAATTCCTTAATTTCCGTAATTTCAACGGTTATGTCTGGTGGTGATAATTGAACCGCAGCAGATATGATTTGAACTGCCTCCAAATTTTTATATGGTTTCCTGCCGCCGGCAGCAGCAACTACAATCATGATGATAGTTGCTGACAGTATGCATATCAACGAAATGGTAATTATTCTTTTTCTCATAATCAACTTCCTCATAAAAACATATTTCATACATATTTTATTTTATTGCATAACTTTATGAAGCTTAATTCTGCAAGTTCTTCTCGCTAATGCTCATTATATCACAGCCTTGGAAGTTATGCATAATAATCGTAAAAACAGATCTGCAGAACAATCATCTTTCATGGGAAAACGGAATCCTGATTTGCTGGATGTATCATGCGGCCGTATCTTGACATTTTACATACTGTATGGTAGTCTTAAATTGTTCTATATAGAAATTTTCTAATATGATCAAAAATGCAGGAAAGGAGAGAGTGCATTGGAGACCAAGGGAGGGTTTTATATTACACAGATCAAGCAGCGGCAGGAGCGGATTTTTGAAAAATTGCTGAGAGAGAACGGGATAGAGATCAGCGGCGGTCAGGGACGGATTCTATTTGTTTTGTGGAAAGAGGATCATTTGAGTGTCGGTGAGATCAGCAGGCAGACGTCTCTTGCCAAGAATACCGTCTCGATCGTGGTGGATGGAATGGTGCAGAAGGGGATCGTGGAGAGAACTGTCAATCCGGATAACCGCCGTCAGACCATCGTATCTCTTACGGAATATGCGAGGACTTTGCAGGAGAATTATGAAAAGGTATCGCAGAAGATGAATCATCTTTTTTACCAGGGATTCTCAAAAGAGGAGAGAGAGGACTTTGAACGGTATCTGGTCCGCATCCTGGGCACGCTGACACAGTTAGAAGATGGAGACAATCAGGAGGAATCGTTATGATTACACAAGAGTATATTAAGGAATTTGCCATGAAACAGAAAACAGCATTTATCGGCTCCGTGGACGAGGAAGGATTTCCGAATATCAAAGCGGTATTTGTGCCCCGCAAAATAGAAGGAAACTGCTTTTATTTTTCGTGTAATACTTCCGCTATGCGTTCCCGGCAGTATCTGCAAAATCCGAAAGCGAGTCTGTATTTTTATAACAGAGGACGTTTCCGCTATGAAGGAATCATGCTGGTCGGACTTATGGAGGTTTCGCAGGATGCAGAGTTAAAAAAAGAGATCTGGCAGACAGGGGACACCATGTATTATAAAAAGGGAGTGACGGATCCCGATTATTGTGTCCTGAAATTTACGGCGCAGAGAGGAAGAAGATATTGTGACCTGAAGTCGGAAAACTTCAGCCTGACGGATCACCTGAATATTGAGTAGGAAAGAAGTACCAGCACATCTGAATATATGTTATAATAACCGGAAAGAGCAAAAGAAGGCCTTATGCTTGTATTAGAATTACTGATACAAGAGGGATGTTTTGACAGGAGGCAGATAAGATGTTTCATTTCGGATTTTCATATGTTGGATTGGTTTACCTGGTAATGCTTTTTGTTCCGAATATCATCTGGATCAGGAATAAACCCAATGGGTATGACGAATACAGCCAAAAAGAAAAGAAGGTTCTTTTGATTTTGGAGAGAGCCGGAGAAACGCTTGTATGCGCATGCGTTCTCATTTTTTCGGATTTCAATATCAGAAGGTCGTATTGGAGTATCTGGCTTATATTGTCATTTATTTTCATGATTTTATATGAATTGTACTGGCTGAGATATTTTAGGAGCAGCCATGAAATGAAAGATTTTTACAGCAGTTTTCTGGGTGTGCCCGTAGCGGGTGCAGCGCTTCCAGTCTGTGCATTCTTTCTGTTGGGGATCTATGGCTGCAATGCTTTTTTGCTTACGGCAGTCATCCTGTTAGGAATCGGTCATATCGGCATTCATCTGCAGCATAGAAATGAAATATTCGGAAAGCACAGGCGAAAACTTCCGATCCGTATTATAAGAGGGATTGTGGGAACTTCGGGCATTTTTATAATCGGCATATGCGTTTTTATTCTCGCATGCAGGAATGCAAATTATTTAAAACATTTCCGAATGATAAATAGAGGGGTGGACGAGGCGGCTTATGTGACACTAGGCGGTCAGGAGCAGTATGTGCTGATGCGCGGCATGGATAAGAAGAATCCTGTGATCATTTATCTTCATGGGGGCCCGTCTTCTCCGGATACTTACATAACATATGGTTTTGCTGATGAACTGATCGAAGAGTATACCGTGATCGCATGGGATCAGAGAGGCTGCGGAAGAACGTACTTTTATAATATAGAAAATGATTCCGAAAATGCTTTGGCAAGTTTTGAACAGGCGAAAGCAGATCTCGATGATCTGGTAAATTATGCACTTGAGCGATTCGAAAAAGAACAGGTGGTCATTCTGGGACACTCCTATGGGACAATTCTCGGGAGCGAATATGTATTGGAACACCCGGAGAAAGTGTCTGCATATATAGGGACGGCGCAGGTTGTTTCGCTGGAGAAAACGGATATCTACAGTTATGAGGATGCCCTCCGCAAGGCTGCGGATGCCGGAGACGATACGTCGGAACTGGTGAAGGCATTTGAGACATTTCAAAACAGTGAAGATCATATGGATATGATGAAACTCCGCAATCTGGTATCGCCGTATCATCCGGTGGACATTTCGGATAAAACGACGTGGATGGCAGTTACTTCTCCTTATTTCGAAATGTCCGATCTTCGGTGGTTTATCAAGCAGCTGGGCGATATGGATGAGTATTTTGCACTGAACAGGCAGTTGTTTGACCGTACATTTGCTTTTGACGCTTATGAGAACAATTTAAAATATGAAATGCCTGTTTATTTTATATCCGGGACGTGCGATTGGGTATGCCCGGTTGATTCCATTAAAGAATATGCGGAGAATATTTCGGCTCCGGACGTTCGTGTTGAACTCATAGAAGGCTGCGGACATAATGTGCAGTATTCGTTGCCGGAGGCATTTGGTGAAAGGGTAAGCGGCCTGTTAAAGGAAAATGTGCCGTGAGTATGGCAGACTGCTCTGACATGGTAAATAGATAAAAGATCAGCTTAATAGAAAAGGGAGGGGATATCCCTCCCTGTCAGACTGTCAAAAAAGGTCAGAAAAGGCTGTCACCACATAAGGAGATAATTTGAAAACATTATTGGAATACAACTAATGGGAGATAGCAAAGGCAAAGCCAGCGTAAGAAGCGTTTCTACTTCTTACGCTGGCTTACTTTATGCCAAAAATAAAATCACACATTCGCAAAGTGGAAAATTCTTTGCTACACTTTAGGAGAAGGCGGTCGAGAAATGTGTGATTTCAAAAATATTACATAACGATTAACGAAAATGAACGACGAATTATCATCAACAGTTTAAATAATTTAAGAAACAAACTGATTGATAACGGTAGACACACCGATGCGGTTGATGAACTTCTATTCAAAATCGCAAACGCACCAATCAAAAAACTCAAAATAAAAATTACGGAGGTTTAAGGCGATGAAAAAGACAATTTTTGAAGAAATGGGTGGCACTTATACACAAGTTGGAGATTATTTTCTTCCCGATTTAAAGCTGCCCGAAAAAGAAAGAAAGCCCATCGGCGTATGGGGACAGCGACACAGACGCTATCTGCAAGAGCAAAAACAAGCTACTTATACTACTCTGCTCACAAGCAGTAAATTGAACGGCTGATAGTGTCAAGATTTTTTTGCAAATTTAATTTTCACCGTTTGGCAGCCGGTAGTCAGCCGGCTATGATATCAGACAGCAGTTCTTCCTCCGGTTTGGAGAGGTGATCCATGTTCATGTAACGACGGGTGCCCCATTGGGTCCCGGCTACATGGCGCAGTCTGGCACATACCAGCATCAAAGCACTCTGACCGTCCGGAAACACACCGATCGCCTTTGTCCGGCGTTTGATCTCACGGTTTAACCGTTCAATGGTATTGTTGGTCCTGATCCTCGCCCAGTGCTGGGTAGGAAAGTCCATATAGGTCAGCGTCTCCTCGATCCCTTCCTGCACCTTTTTGGCCGCACTGCTCAGTTTCATCTCTTTGAGTTTGTCTGATACTCTGCGGGCTTTCTCACGGGCGGCCTCCTTACTCTCCTGGGCATGGATGGCTTTCAGTATCATAGCGACTGTCTTCATTTTATTGTGGGGCGTAACAGAGAAGATATTTCGGTAAAAATGAACGGTACATCTCTGGTAACAGGCCTCCGGGAACACCTCAGGAATGGTCTCCAACATACCCAGGTTCTTGTCTCCGATGATCAGCCGGATTCCTGAAAGTTCCCGTTCCTTAAGCCATACAAAGAAAGACCGCCAGCTTTCTTTATCTTCTTTCATTCCTTCTGCTGCACTGATGATCTCCCGAAATCCGTCGCTGTTTACACCAATGGCCACAAGGATGGAGACATTCCGGATCTCACCGCCCCAGCTGCGTTTGAGATAGACACCGTCTACATAGACATAGGGATAGTCACCGGACAGTGGCCGGCTGCGCCACTGCTCGATATGTTCATAAGCTTTTTTGTTGAGATTACTGATAGTACCGGGAGATACTTTGGTCCCCCAAAGGGCTTCGTGATATCTTCTACCCGGCGTACGGAAACACCTGCCAGATACATCTCGATCAGGACTTCTTCCACAGAGGATTCCCTGCAGCGGTAGCGTTCGATGATAGCAGTCTCAAAAGGAACACCTTTGAGCTTGGGGACATTTAACTCCACTGCCCCGGCAGTCGTCTGAAAATTCCTCTTATAATGCCCGGAACGGTAACCCTGACGGCCACTGGAACGTTCGTACTTCTGTGCATTGACCAGTTCATCTGCTTCTTTGTCGAGCAGGGCATTGAGGGTTTCTTCCACACTGGAGCGGACGATTTGTTGTGGTGACTTAATTCTACCAAACGGCTATAGACCATGTCTATTTTTGTGAAATTAATTTGCGAAACTTATTATACGTCATCGAACGGCTACCTTGCTGATATTAACCAACAGGCGGAAGAAATGTTTACTCGGTTGGTAAAGCAAATGGCAGAGCGCGAAAGCGTGACCGAACAATTAAAGACAGACAATCAACTTGAATGGGTTCAAAAAATGAACAATATTCGTAATAGAGCAATGGAAATTGCATATACAGATTTGATTTACATCTAATGACAATGAAGGCGGGGAGAATGATATTCCCTGCCTTTATTAGTCAGTTTTTGTTTGCCCAAAAAGTAAGATACATTTGTGCTACCGATTCAAGTAACACAAATAATATATGTAAGATAATAAAGATACAAATAGCCGTAATGTATTTTAATATTACAATCGGCAAAAGACGCTGCATTAGGGAAATCGCAATAAGTTCTACTAAATATATAATTTCAACAATAACATTGTAAGCTATATTAGAAAGTAAAATCTGAAATAAGGATAATTGCTTTCCATTAACTGGTTTGTATTGTTTCTTGTTTGATTCAGTTTCTTTTAAACATTGTATATTCTTATTGTCCGCAGATACTAAAATTGTAATGATTGCTACAGAAAATGAAATTAAAATTGCTACAATGTTTATTTGTGTATCTATAAATCCAGAAAAAGTCGATAGAACTTTTTCTGAATTACCAATATTGAAAAATATCGCTAATAATAATGCCACCAAAGCAATCAGCATTGGAATAAGGAATTTAATAAAAACCTTTTTCCTTGAGATAAAATAATCCTTGATTGGAACAAAAATTATATTTTTCATGTCCTATTCCTCGTTTCTTCTATGAATTCTTGTGCTTTCCCAAAGAAATCCGAGCTGTTTACTTCGTTGGTTACTGCTTCAGCTAGGACTGATAAATAATGTTTCATTTTCATTAACTCAGTATCAACTTCAAATTGACCGGATGCATTCGTTCCTTTGATGGTAATTTTCTTGATTTTTCCGGTTGCCTTATCTTGAGAGTTATCAAAATAGGCTTGTATCAGATTATCAGGAAATCTTTTTGCACCTTTGGGACGTTTAAGACATATTTCAACTTCATCAGCAATGTCATTTCTTTCGGCAAACATCATAAAATCATCCTTGATATCTTCCTTGCTTACTACCAGTTTTAATACAGACATGGTTTTAGCTTTCTTAATTGAGGAAAGAAAATCCTCTCCTGGCATAATTTCATATGATATGGAGTAATGGTATTTATCGTCGATATCTTCATTATAGCTAATAAATTGAGTGTTTAAATAGTCAACGATGCAATGTAATGTTATACCATAATGATTACTTTCATGAACTGTAAGAAAGCGATATTCACCAGCATTATAACGAATACACAAATGCGTTTTTTCTTCATCACCATCTTGCTGACGTTTGCGGGTACCAAGTTCTATCATCGTTTCAGTATCAATCTCATTACGGACATGATTATATTTTGCAGATTTAAAAATAATATTATAATTTCCATTTTTCAAATCCTCATAGGAATCAAGCCATACAACCTTTTCAGAACTTACAATATCTTTTTTCCTATCGTTTAGCCCTTTTTGGGAAATATATTGTAGTAATTTTGAAAACGAATCCACTATTTGTTGTATGTTATAAGTGGAAGTATCATTATTATCCTTTTGCTTTGCAATTGTAAGATAATAAAAGTAAATCGGAACATTTTTCTTCGGTTCTTGGCTACCCATTGTTTATCTTTCCTCCCTTACAATACATCGGACAACAGTTTCCAACTATTGCTCTTAATATCGTCAGAATAAGTTTCTGTACAAATGCAAAGTTCGCTACTTTGCTTGTCCTGTCGAACGATACCGCCGAGCAAATTGTACTTTTTTGTATAGGATTTTAATACTTTGAACTTCTTTGCAGTGTATTTGTCAATATCTTCACTATCGCCCGACTTGGTAAAGCCGCCCTTTGTTTCAATTATCCACACCTTGCCATCAGTTGTTCCAACAATATAGTCGGGATAAAATGATTTTTGTTTTTTAAAGTTATCCGTATAAACGATAGAAAAATATTCAATACCCTTATCTCCGTTCTTGTAAAACCACTGGATATTTTTGCTATTCTCACAATAACGTTCAAAAAGCTTTTCTGACATGGAACGCTTTTCAGCAGAAGAAAGATATCCTTTATATACATTCTTCGAAAATTCTGCTTGTGATTTTGCAGTTCCATCATATGTAAAAATCATCTCCAGCGGAAATCCAAGGGGTTTCTCTGTTACTTTTGGAATTGCCAAAGCTAGTTGCAGAGATTCGTCTGCCACAGCATCACGAACATCTTCGACCAGTAAATGTTTATTATTGATTATAAAGGCATATAATTCTCTTGTTTCAATTTTAAGAATTTTGGAATCACAGCGCAATCCATTAAGAAACAACTTGCGCATAATGGTATTCGTGCTATTGTAATCCAAATTTACTTTATAGCCTATCTCTGCAACACAATGATGATATTCTTTACCATGTTTATGTGTACTTAGTGCTTCATGTATTGAGATATCATTTAGTCCGGCTATATTTTCTTTTGACAAAGTGCGTACAGAACCCGATTTCGTATAGTCAATGATATCCTCAGAAAATGAATAATCATGTGCCTCCAATAACACTTTGTTTTTAGCTATATCGCCTGTAATATGATATTTCTTTTCAAAATATTTATATATTACTTTAAGAGATAGTTTTGCATCACGGGGATACGGAACATCGGTTTTATATTCGCTGATAAGCGTAAAGGAACGATGCTCTGGCTTTAAAAATATCTTGTATGCATCAAGCGCACCTTTGCCTAAGCTCAGCTTCACACTTTCTGTAAATTTCTCGTCCAAAGTATACAGATAACAGCTATCAAGCAAATTGTTCTCATAATGTTTTGCTTCAGGCATACGGCGTATTCGCCCGATAGTCTGAATTTCAAACACCTCGCTCATATTGTCACGAAGCTTTACAAGAATTTGTGCATGAGGACAATCCCAGCCGGTAGCCACAGCCTGTTTGATGATAACTGCAATAGGTTCTGCGTTTGGTTCTTCGATATCTTCAAGGTTTTGTTTCTTGTCTGAAAGCCATACGGCAAGTAAATTATTCTCATAAGTAATCCCCTTGCTTTCAAAATATTCTTCAACCCTGTCAAGTAAAACGTCAGATTTATTTGGAATCTGCACGATAATAAGAGGATTGATTTCTGCTTTCTGATTCAGATATTCGGAATGCAACTCTCGTTGCTTGTCTATCGCTTTATCAAGCAAATATGTAATCTGGTCATCCACGCTTATGTGTTGCTCAAAATTTTCATTAATAATAAGCAGCTTTTTAATTAAGCCCTCTGCAATAACATCCTCTTCGGGAATATCAAGCAAGATAGCATCTTTATAATTTTTCGGAGTAGCAGAACAACGGATTATTTTATCTGAATGAAAAAGTTCGATAATGTCATCTGCCTTTATCGTATCATTTTGATGGGATTCATCAACAATGATTTTAAAGTTTAAACCATCATCAAGTGCATTTCGTATATGTTCGATAAAATTTGTGCGTTCACTGTCTTTAAGAGCATTATTGCCTTTCTTTGTTAGCTTTTCCCAGTTAATAAAGCAAGCATCATTTTCTTCAAAACCGACGGTCATAATGTCGGACAACAATTTTGTCTGGCTTCCGTGGATATACCGATCCATTTTTTCTTTACTTTGTTCCTCAAGGCTGCCTTTTCCAGGAGTAAGCCAAATAAATACCGTCTTATGATTGCTTTTGAAATACTCATCCATAAAATGAGTGAGTATAATGGTTTTTCCGCTTCCTGTGCAACTTTTAAGGATTATATCTCTATTCGCCTGTTCCATTGCGGCAGTTAAATCAGCGATAGCTTTTATCTGAAAATTCGCAAGGGTAATATCCATTTTTTAGCTCTCCAATTCTTTGTAATAGTAGTCAGGAATGATATTAAGCGTAATCTTCCTATCTCTTAAAATTTGTGCTTGCTGTGCATCCATCAAAATATCGTGCCCTAAATACAATTTCTTACATTTGGTGTTGCTCTTAAATTGTGAAATAAAATCATCAAGTTCTTCTTCGGTCAGCACGATAGCAATTTCAGCATTTCCCGTGAAATTCACACCGTTTTCCAGTTCCACCAATTCACGAATATGCTTTAAAAGCTCATCTGCGTATTCATAGTACAAGCGGTCTGAAATCGGTACATAGTCAACTTTATAATATTTAAGACTTGCGACGTACCCCTCTTTGTCAATCACACGCTTAATACGTCCATAAGTGACATCTCGGCAAATATTATTCTCGTTATTCGTGCAGAGGATAAAACGGCGGTTGCTGTTTTCATGTTCTTTGTTGTATTTTAAAACAGCATGTCCCGTTGTACCACTACCCGCAAAGAAATCAAGAATTATGCTGTCGCCAGAAGAAGCAATATCTAAAACTCGTTCAATTAATCGAATAGGTTTGGGATTAGTAAATGCGCCTGCTTTACCATATACATTTTTCAAATCTCTGGTGCCTTCTTGTGTATCACCTACTTCCGTACGATACCAAAGTGTTTTACATACTGTTCCTTGTTGAACTTCAGACAAAAAAGTTTTAATTCGTGGTACATTGTTTCCTTTTTTTCCGAACCAAATACGATTATCGTTTTTAAGTTTTATATAGTTTTCTTCAGAAGTAACCCAACTTCTACTAGCAGCAGGCATAACTATGCGACCTGATGGCGTTTCAATAGGATACATATATGCTTCAGAAGCAGTTTTGACTGTAAAATCACTAGATGTCCACGCTCCTCTTGGATCATTATCAGGGTTTGAATATCTGCTATCCATTTCTTCTGTTCTAGTCAGTAATCTGGGGTGCCATTCTTCTTTGTTTTTTGCATATACAAGAATATGGTCATGGCTATCAGAAAGCCATTTTGCATCATTTTGAGGTGAAAATTTCTTTTCCCATACTACGTTAGCAACAAAGTTTTGGTAGCCAAAAATCTCATCGCACAATATACGTAATGTTGCTACTTCGTTGTCATCCAAAGAGATAAAGACAACTCCATTTTTACAGAGCAAATTATGAGCGATAGTCATTCGTTGTTTCATAAAGGATAGCCATTTGGAGTGTCTGAAAGTATCATTTTTATCTACTAAGGCATCAGAATAAGTAAATCCTTCTTTTAATGTGTTATACGGCGGATCTATGTAGATAAGATCAATTTGGTCTTTATGTGTCTTTTCCAGCAGATGCAACGAAGCAAGATTATCTCCCTCAATGAGAAAATTCATCTGTCCGCCATTATCAATAAAAAGGTCTTTATCTTCGGTAAGAACAGGGGTATGTGTGTCCAGTACCTCATCAATTTCTTCTCGATGCTCTTCAAAAACAAGTCCGTATTTCTTTCCATTTACGTCTTTTTCAAGGTCGAAAAGATAGGAAAGCAAATTGCCCGTATTTTCATCCTGCGGCGCAGCAGCAATAAAGTTACGAATCTCTTTAATTTTGGCGAGTAAATCCTCACGCTTCTTCTTTGATATGTTCGTACTCATTTCTGCTCCTCCGTATTTTCGTGCTCTTTGGGTACAATATTAGCCATTGTATTTAACAGAGTATTATATGCTTGCTGAGATTTAGCTTGTTCTTGCCATTGCCTTATCATTCCATCTGGAACATATGGGTTTTGAATAGTTTCCCAAGTAACTTTGTCTTTATATCCAAGTGATTTTGCCATTGTTTCTAATAGCTTGTATTGTGCATTTTGAATTTTCCTAAGTTGTGTTTCATCAGGATTTTGAACACAATACTTATTGTGTAAATCTTTCCAAGCCTCACAAACTGTTTTATCATCAGCAAACACAATATCGATTATATTCATGCAGTGTACGCTGTCCTGTGTCCACCCATATATTCGGGAGGTCATAAGAATCTTAAAAATTTGCATTTTGTCTTTTCTTTTTTCAGATCGGCTCTGTAGCCACTGCCCAATCAAAACTGCGGCTATGGGAATTACAATTATTACTATTAAATTCATAATATCTTTACATTCCATTTTTCTTTCTCTCCTTTACATCCATTCGCCATTAGCGGCAGACCATTTTTCAGTAAACTCTTTGTCTCTGATTGCCGCTGTAAACGGTTTTGTCAAAAACGCTTTTATGTTTTTCAACACAGTGCTGTAATTATCCGTTTTCGTGTCTATTTTATGAACAAAGGCTTTCCATTTCTTCTGCATGGCTTCATCACTATCAAAAGTCATTACTTGTTTAAACTGTTCCGCTGTAAAGACATGTCCACGATTCTCAAAAGTCTTTCGTAATGCCTCTGTCAGAGTTGCTCCGTCAAAATCAAATTTATTAGCAAGATAATTTATATCATAATAGTCTTTCATTCGGCTAGAAAATTCCATAAGACTTAAGATAGCGTCAATCTTTTCGGCTATCGTTGTTTCAAGAGAGTAGGTATTTACTGTCGGGGCGGTAAAATCATCAAGCTGAGTGGGAATTTTTCGCTTTTCCTGCTTCGGCACGATAACATCACCCACGCCAAAATCAATACTAAACGGCGTTTTCGTATTTTTGATTCGAGCCATAAGAGAAACTCCGATACCGGTGTACTTCTTTGCAACGGCGATAGGGGCAATATCTCTAATCTCGAAGGTAACAAATTCATTGCCTGTGGGCGTAGAGATGATTGTCTCTATTACAGTCTGTAGCTGTTCAGGAGTGTTTGGAACTTTCCGAAGAAGAAAATCAACATCTACCGTCACACGACTGTCAAAATCGGTAACGGAATAAATGAACAATCCACCTTTCAGCACAAGATTTTCCGCATATTGTGATTTTTCCAAACGGCGGAGGAACTCTTCTTGACAGAAGAGTTGCAGACAAAGCTGATAGCTTCGTCCGCTTTCTTTTGCCTTATTTTTCAATCTTGCAAGTACAGATGCAGCAATATCAGCCATTCAGCAGTACCTCCATTACATTCATAACTCTTGCATACAGTTTCATTTCCTTTGCGTATTTTGACAAGTTTGCAAGGTTCTTTTTTTCATCAACAGCGTAAGCATTGACAGCTTTATTGAAAATTTCATTATCAAGTTTTGTGCGGTACTTAAAGCAATCGCATATTGTCCTCTCTCGGTCATATACAGGCAATAATATGCCGTTGAAATTATCCATAGATTTTCCGATTGTTAGAGAATTTTTTTGAATATAGTACGCCTTCATCGGAAATTCCACAATATTCTTTACGACACGGGACGCTGTTCTTGGTACGGCAATCGACCATTCACGGGGAGAAAAATCATTGTATCCATAATGGAATAATGCAGACTCCACGCAAATAATCCCTTGCGGAAGAAGCTCATGTATTAACTGTTCCTCCGTCGTGTCATTGCTCTGCGGAAGCTGATAAAATCCCCTTCGAATCCTCTCAATAACGCCTTCTTTACAAAAAGCTGCTACTTCGTATTTATTTATTCCTTTATCTGCAAAGTCTGAAGTTTTTGCAATACCACCGTTATTTTCAATCACATTTTGTATGATTTCTTTCTTATTCAAGCAGACACCAACTTTCCACATACAAAAAATAAATAATGCACGTATTCATTATAGCGTCTAATTTGAAGAATTGCAACAACTAAGCACTAACACTTTTATAAATTTGCATGTCAATCGTATATGTCATATAAATCTAACTTCTGGCTTTCACTAAAATTAAATATTATTCCCACTTTCCCAAAAAATTTTTTGGAAAGTATTGACAAACACTTGTTTTGAAGAGTATAATAAAACACTTTCACAAGAGAACCACAACCAATTACATATTTTCACGGTATTTGGGAGTACGACTTTACACTGTACGCGCCTGTAGTATGCGAAAAGGAAATACCGCCGCTTCTGAAACTGCTTTGAACTGTCGGCAATCAAAAAGCGTAAAAGACAGTTTCGACTTTGAATTTCAAAGCCGGTTACATCATTGTGAAACCAAAACCGCAAGGGATAAATCTATCCTTTTGTATTGGTCGGCACACATTGATGTGCCGGCTTTTTTGTTTTAATGGCTTTAGCCAGTTGAGCGCGCCGGAGTTTCTCAAAAGAGAAACGTAGGAGCGCAAAACAGAAAACCACCTGCTATGCGGGTGGTGTAGTCAGTGCTTATAGCACGATCACCTTTCCAGTATAATAGAGGTGTCCAAGCCACTATCATAGAAAGGAAAGGTGATCAAAATGGCAAATAGAGCCAACGATCTAGTACACACAAAATGGATGTGCAAGTACCATATCGTCTTCACTCCCAAGTATAGACGAAAGATAATCTATAATCAATACAAAGAGAGTATAAGGGATATATTAAAGCAACTATGCGGCTATAAGGGAGTGGAGATCTTGGAAGGACATCTGATGCCGGACCATATCCATATGCTGGTAAGTATACCGCCGAAATATAGTATATCACAGTTTATGGGATACCTGAAAGGGAAGAGTGCTTTGATGATATTTGATAAGCATGCAAACTTAAAGTACAAATATGGGAACCGGCACTTTTGGGCAGAAGGGTATTATGTGAGTACAGTAGGACTCAATGAGGCAACCATAAGAAAGTATATCCAAGACCAAGAGAAGTACGATATCATGCAGGATAAATTAAGCATGAAGGAGTACGAGGACCCCTTTAAGGGGTAGCCGGTAGTACGGACGCCCTTTGAAGGGCGGCAACGAGTCAAGGGCAAAGTGGCTTGAACGGGAACGTGAAAGCCAGCGCCTTTAGACGCTGGCCGGTAACGGCCCCTTATAGGGGCGAGCAAACCACCCGTTTTACGGGTGGTCATGATTTAATATTCGGGGAGTCCGCGGTGCGTACTGCCCGTTATGATTTCTGCCGACAAGCTGCCTTTTCGGAAACGGGTATCTCCTTCCGTGTCCCAGTGAACCGTTCCGGCGGCATCGTCATAACGGATGTTAGTCAGGCAGTATTCTCCTTTTTCATAGCCGTAGCCATCGCCGGCGTCTTCGTATAACGTATAGGAAGCGTCTTTCCCGGCATAAACCATGAGGAGGATATCCTGTCCTTCCATATCGCCGCTGTTTTCTCCCGGCTGTGTTACAGGCAGGATAGAACCCTCTTTGACATATACGGGAATACTGTCTATTTGCACAGATACCTGAATGTATTGTCCGCCTTCGTATCTGTGCCCGTTTTTGAGATCGTACCATCCGCTTCCGGCAGGCAGATACACGGTTCTGGTATTGTCAGGGGCGCCGGTCTGCGGATCACGCATGGGCTTTGTTACCGGACAGATCAAAAGAGAGGGACCGAGCATAAATTCGTCGGAAACATCGGCTGCCCTTGTATCTGCAGGAAATTCAAAAAACAGAGGCTGCATCATCATGGCGTCTTCTTTCCATACGGTGCCTGCGGTAGAATAAATATAGGGCAGCAGGCGGTATCTTAAGCGGATCGCCGCGCAGAGCGCCTCATAAAAAGGATCCCCGCATGAGCCAAACTGCCAGGGTTCTCTGGGGCAGTCCGTTCCGTGGCTGCGGAAAACAGGTAAAAAGGCGCCGTATTGAAACCAGCGGACATAAAGTTCCCGGTATCCGGCATCTTCTGATCCTGCGTCATAGCCGCCGTCCCAGAACCAGGGAATTCCCCGCTTTACAAAGAAAGCGCCGATATCAAGCGTCCAGTAAGGAAGGCCGCAGATGCAGAATTGAAGACCTGCGACAATCTGTTTTCGCAGTGTCTCCCAGCTTGCGGAAATATCGCCCGACCAGAGGATGGTCCCGTATTTCTGACTTCCCATCCAGCCGCTGCGTGTCAGGTTGACGACTCTCCTGGCTTCCGTGCAGGATCTTTGTCCTTCGTAAAGCGCTCTGGCATGGTATAAGCCGTAGGCGGCGGATTTGTCAGGCGGCATACAGTCGGCTGCGGCCGCTACATACTCACGGTACATTTCTCCGGCTTCCGGTTTCATGTCCCTGCTCCATTCCGGTGTGAGCGGTTCGCTGGAATCGCACCACCAGGCGTCCACGCCATGCGCAAACAATCCTTTTTTTACCTGTTCCCAATAAAGACGGCGTCCTTCGGGAGAAAAAGCGTTATAAATTCCGCCTGTTGCGAGAAGCAGTCCTTTTTCCTGAAATTCCCGGTAGTTATCGCATTTTTCATCCATTGTAGGCCATATCGAGATCATGAAATGAATCCCCATGTTATGGAGTTTGTGTATCATGCCGTCCGGATCGGGAAAACGGGAGGCATCAAAACTTTTTTGTCCCCAGAGGCCGTCCGGCCAGCTCATCCAGTCCAGAATAAGCGTATCCAGTCCGATCTTCCGTCTGCGGAATTCTTCCGCCGCTGCCAACAGGTCTTGGGCGTCTTCATAGCGTTCTTTAGACTGCATATAGCCAAAGGCCCATTTGGGAAGCAGAGCCGCGCGTCCCGTCAGCTTTCGGATGGCGGCGGTTATTTCGCCGGGCGTTTCGGCCGCAATAAAATAATAGTCCAGGTAGGAATCGGCTTCTGTATGCAGATAGGAACCGTACTGCGTGTCGTTAAAAACGGCCGGACTCTGCGTGGAGAGCAGGATTCCCCAGTTTTTGTCGGATAAAAGCACAGGCAGCGGTATTTTCAGGTTGGCAGGATGCAGATACTGGGTTGTATGGCGCAGATTCCAGACGCCTTCTTCTGCCTGCCCCAGGCCGTAGAGGCGCTCATTTTCCTCAAAGGTAAGATACAGTCTGGTATGACAGCGTTTTCCTGTCCATGTGCGGTCTGCCTGACGGATACGCTGTTTTATGCCGTCAGGTGTCTGTACTTTCTCAATTTCAGTATTTTCGTTCAGAAGAGTTTGAAAAACGTCAAATTCTTCCACGTTTTTACTTTCATAGTCCCGTTCCGCAAGGAGCAAAGAGCCATCTGAGCGAAGAAAGCGGATAGAACCGGTATACCTGTCTATCTCGGCCTGTATTGATTCGGTAGAGAGCCGGATCTTCGAATCGTCCTCCTGCCATGTCCATTGGCAGGAGGTATCCGGATCTGCAGCTTCTTCTCCCTGTGTTTCGGAAAATGTATTGTTTTTGGCATAGGATATCCGAAGGATCCCGGTATCCTGCGGGATAATACGTGTGAATCCGGCTTCCGATTCCAGATAAAGAATATTTTCCTGCCGGTATACTTTGGTGATCGTTCTTTTTTTTCTAAGTTCCGCCTGCAGCATAATTTGCTCCTTTCCGGTTTCAGATCAGTTCAAAGGATAAAAGGCTGACACAGCCGGGGCCGCGGTAAGTCAGATAAATGGACTGTATTCCGTCGGGAATGGAAACGGGCGCCGCATAAGTTTCCCAGACATTGGAATTTGCTATTTTGATCCGGGCAAGAGGTTCCCCATCCCAGGCAGTTTTTATCTCAAAAAAGCCGCTTCCATAGGCTCTGGTCTTAATCCTGATCTCCTGAATGTTTTTGCAGTCAAAATATTTGAAGCCTGCTGTAGCAGAGTCTTTTATGTTGCCGATGTATCCGGGTTCTTCATCACCGTCCCGGCCATCCTGCATAATCTTTGGAAATGCATCTCCGCCCACATAAACGGAAGGGGTATCTGTCATCAGATGACATGCAATATATGCGGGATATTCTCCTTTTCCGGCCAGGGGGCCTCCGTTTAGACCGCAGGAAGTGATTTCTACCTGTGGAATGCGTCCATCGGACTGTACCGTAATTTTTTCGGCGCATCCCTGCCTGCTGTACCATGTTCCGTTGGTGTGACGATGATAGAAAATATACCATTCTCCGTTAATGTCCACAATGCTGCCATGGTTATTCGCGCCATAAGCCATAGGCAGATCCGCCGGTTTATAGGTATCGATGTGCAGATCACAGTTGCTTACCAGCACGCCGCCGTAGACAAATCCCTTTGTCGGTTCTTTGCTGTAAGCGTAGCATAATTCGTGCATGGGGGTGGAGGAATAGATGAAGTAATAGGTATCATCTATTTTTCTGATAGAAGGCGCTTCAAAGAAAGCATGTCCTTCATATCCCGTATTTTCACAGTATTCGCAGCCGGGTACAACAAAGACCGGCTCTTCGATGATTGTCAGCATGTCCGGGCCGAGTACCGTTGCCATAGCGCCTGTTCTTGACTTGTCGCCTCTGCCGCAGAAGCCTGTGTAGAGATAGGTACGATCTCCTTCCGTTAGTACGCCGGGGTCAAACTGGGGCTGATCCGTTTCTTTTTCTCCTAATTTTGTTCCGTCCGCATAGTGGACATACCCGTAAAATTCATATCGTCCGGCAGGAGTGTCGCATACTGCCACGGATACGATGGAAAGATGATCCAATACATAATACAGATAATATCTGCCATCCGGACCAACCGTAACATCCGGTGCGTACAGACACATTTTGCCGTCCCGGTTAAGAGGATCTTCATTACGGGGATAGATGATCCCTTCGTAACGCCAGTCCGACAGATCGTCTACGGGCGCCGACCAGCAGACATAGTCTCCCATGCAGAATACGTAGCCGTTATAAAAATCATGAGAACCGTAGACATAGACCCTGCCGTCAAAAACGTAGGGTTCGCCATCCGGAATATATTCCCAGGATGGCAGATAAGGATTAAAAGCTTGTTTTTTCATGTGAGTAACCCTCCCAATAGATTATGTGTTTATCAATATTCTATCTTGTTTAACGTTTTCGTGCAAGCTAATCCAAAAGGAAATTCCCTTTGAAATTTCTCTCTGCAAACCCTGTATTTCGGCGGGTGCAACTGTGGGTTGACAGATTTCCAAGTGTTGTTGATAGCCAATTTCGGTAAAATATATTAGAATAAGATCATCGAATCAGAGCCGGGCATGATGCGCATCATCCATAATCTGATCTGTTATTTGAATCATGACGTAATCATATATCAGGAAAGAAAGGACAAAGAAGCATATGACACTTGGAGAAAAAATATATAGACTGCGTTCGGAGAAAGGTCTTTCGCAGGAAGCATTCGGCGAGAGCCTCGGCGTGTCAAGACAGTCCGTTTCAAAATGGGAGACTGACCAGTCGCAGCCGGAGCTGGAGAAAATAGTCGCGATCAGCGAGCTGTTCGGTGTCAGTACGGATTATCTGTTAAAGGATAAGATGAACGTAAAGACAGACAGCACATATGGAATAGAAGAAAAGGAAGAAGGTTCCCTTGCGGGAGCAGGTGGTGATTATGCGGAAAAAGAGCCGGTTTATTATGTCAGGATGAGAAGGCCGGTCTACGAATATAAGAGCAGGAAAACGATAAAAGGCCTTCCGCTTGTGCATATCAGTTCAAGCATGAAAACGCCGGCCAAAGGAATTTTTGCGATCGGGGTGAGAGCCACGGGGGTAGTTTCCATCGGTATTTTTTCAGCGGGGATCTTTTCACTTGGCGTACTTTCGGCGGGACTTGCGGCATTTGGAACGGTTGCTGCAGGATTGCTTGCATTCGGGTCTTTTGCGGTAGGGCTGATTGCCATGGGCGCGATATCGGCAGGGATTTTCTGTATGGGAGCAGTCAATTTCGGCGAGTTTTGTTTCGGTGCACTATGTTACGGGCGGCAGGTGGCCGTCGGGGATGAGGCGCACGGGAGAATCGCCATAGGGTTCAGCCGCGCGATGGGTTCGGTATATGAAGAGGTGATCGGAAAGGATTATCAATTTGACTATCCGACGGTAGAAAGGATCATCAATGAAAATGTTTCTTCCAACTGGCTTTTTTTCAAAAGCTGGATCAAGGGAATTCTCAGGTTACTGGCAGGCTAAGGCCTGCCGCCTGCTTCCTGCAGGAACCGTTCCACTTCTTTATTAAATTCCACAAACTTCCGATTGGCAATAAAATGATTTCCCCTGATGAAAACCAGTTCTGCATCCGGCAGATTTTCATAAATAAGCCTGGTGTGGGCTGTTTTGATCATATCTCCTGTTCCGGCAATCACAAGCGTTCTCGCGGTTATTCTGGAAAGCTCCTGCGGGCGGATGTCGGGGTCATTTACCATAAGAGAGAGCATTTCTGCATTTTTTGCGGCCGCCTTACTTTTGTCTGCAAAAAGAGAGGCAAATCGATACCCGAGGATGATCGGTATCTGAATATGCGGTTTTGTACCCCGGCCGAATAAGTTGGCGCCGTTTAGGATCAGCTTCATTACCTGTTCGGGATATGTCAGTGCAAAAATAAGGGCAATATTCCCGCCGTCCGAAAAGCCGAGGATATTGGATTTTTGAATGCCGAGATCTTCCATAAAGCAATGCAGGTCAAGTGCGAACTGGCGGATGGTAAAAGGCGTATCGCCGCGCATGGACTTACCATGTCCGCGTGTGTCAATGGCAATGACCCGGTAGTTTTGGCTGAAGTATTCTATCTGGTGAACAAAGTATTCGTGGCTTTCGCCATTGCCGTGCAGCAGAATCAGCGGTTCGCCGTTCCCTTTTTCTTCGTAATATAATTGGACAGACATCTTTTTTTCACACCTTTCTTTTCATGTGCGGCAGCAGACCGTAATACACACGGCATTCATACAAAGTCCCTGGAAAATAATTTAAAAAAATTTTGGCACTTTTCTGTTTCCCCGTTTATGATTATGATTATAGCATAAAGTATTTGAGAAAAGGGAGGATTTCAAAATATGGAACAGCAGAATCTGTTAACAAGGTGGGTCATTGAGAGGATTCAAACGGAATATAAAGATGATATTGCGCTGTTAGCGGCAGTAAAAGGGCATTCGACGGGCGGCGATGGTCACGGGGAAGTTTTTGATTATTTTATTCCCAAAACGGAAAAAGGATATGGACTGTCACAGACATTTATCATAGATGGCGTTGGACATGATCTGTATCCAAGGTCATGGGAACGCGTGGAGAAATCGGCTGATCTGGAAGAAATGACGATTACTTTGGCCAATGCGGAAATATTATATGCGGCATCTAAGGAGGAGGCCGAGAGATTTTATGAACTGCAAAAACGATTGGAGACGAATTTGAACGATCCTGTTTTTGTTTATCGGAAAGCACTGGAGCAGCTGGATGAGGCAGTGAATCTGTTCCGGATGCTGTTGTTTGAGGAAAAGGCATATCGTGTGCGTTCGGAAGCCTGTTTCATTCATTTATGCTTATCGAAAGCCGTAGCGTTTATGAATCATACGTATACGGATTCTCCGATCTTTACGGAGCGACAGGCCTATACGGACTGTCCGGAGAGCAGGATCTACCATTGTCCCGGGCTTGACCTGGTGCCGGAGTCCTTTTTTGAACATGCTCATCTGCTTCTGTGCGCTGATCATGCAGGAGAGATCAAAAGAATCATCTATGAACTGATCCGCAGCGTTAAAAAGTTCGTACTGGATAGAAGTCCGAAGACGGATACGGGAAAAGCGGACGGGATAGAAACAGCCGGACTATCTATACAGTATCAGGAATTGGCCGACTGGTATCAGGAGCTGAGTCTGACATGGCGCAGGATCAATTTTTTCTGTGAGAATAATATGGTCGAAGAAGCTTACAAAGATGCCTGCTATCTGCAGGATGAACTGATCGTGATTGCACGGGAATTCCGGATGGAGGAATTAAATCTGTTGGATTCTTTCAGGCCGGACTGCCTGACGGGTCTTGCACTGCGGAGCCGGAAACTGGAAGAGATCATCCGCGGCATTCTTTCACAGCATGGCATAAAGATCCGTGAATATGCTTCCATGCAGGATTTTCTTGCGGCAAATGCATAGTCGAAAATGGAAGCAGTAAGTGATTCGGAGGAATGTAAATATGAAATATCGTAAAGCGTCAGATATTTTTCCGGATGAACTGTTAAAGGAAATACAGAAATATTCTTCCGGAGAGCTGATCTATATTCCGAAGGTGCAGGAACGGCAGGACTGGGGAAGCCGTTCCGGTGCAAGAACTTTCTATGTACAGCGCAACAGCGAGATCCGCAGCAAGTTCCGGCAGGAAAAGAAGAGTATTTCAGAACTGGCCGAAGAATACGGCCTTTCGCCGGAGACGATACGTCAGATCGTCTACCGGTAGAGAAAGGCTTATTCTGTGCCGGATTGTGCCATGTCTCTGAAAAATTTTGCAGAAGATAATCCGATGGCACAGACAATCAGTCCGGTCGGGAGCAGAACAAGATAAACTGCGTGAGAGAATCTGTCAAAATAAAATCCGTACACAATCTGTCCGACCGGTTGGACGCACAACGTGATGGCAGATGTATAGGCCATGATCTTACCGATCAGGTGGTTGGGCGTCCTTTGTTGTATTAAAGATACGGCGAAAATAGAAAATATACTGATGACAGTCTGGATGCAGCAAAATGACAAAACAAGGACAGCGTATTGTACCATAGCATTGACTGGCAGAAAAAAGACGGCTCCGGCCGGGAGCATAAAAATGCCAAGGAAAGCAAGAACGACGGATAATCTGTGTATTTTCAATTTTCCTGTCAGAAGTCCGGCGGCCGTGCTGCCCAAAATGACAGCGACCGCCAATGCGCTTTCTGCGGCACCATAATATTTTGCATCCAGATGCAGAACGGCACGTATGATAAAGGGCAGTCCGACGATGATGACGCCCATTACAAAAAATCGGGAGAGGGCGGTTAAGAGCAGCATTTTGGCAATGGCGGTCTGCTCCTTAAAAATATATCGTACGCTTTCCGACAGATCCTGTCTGATAATAGAAAAGATGCCCTGTGCGCTATGCGGCCGTTTATAGTGCAATTTGATAAAACATTCAAATAATGCAGTAAGGAAGAAACAGACAACGCTTGCATACATAACCGGTTTTAAACCTATTATGGAATACAGTACACCACCGAGCATTGGAGCGATCAGGTAGGAAAAAGATGCCGTTTGATTTACGATGGCATTTCCCTTCATGATATTATCGCCTTCTAACATAGTCGGAATGCATGCCTGTACCGTAGGGGTTTCAAATGCGCCTAAAATAGAAAGTATGACAAGCAGCACACAGATCACGGTTATGGAATTCCTTTCGGTTAAAAAAAGAGCTGCGCCTAAAACGGATAATCCCGTTAAGACGTCAAGCGCCACCATGACATTTCGCCTGTCCGCTCTGTCAGCCAGAATACCGCCAAGCGGCGAGAGAATGATCGTCGGAATAACTGCGGCGGATAATATGCCCGCAAATACGGCGGCAGAGCCGGTTGCATCCAGTACATACATGGACAGGGCAAGCTTTAAGATAAAGTTTCCAAACAAGGACGACAACTGTCCTAAAATAAGAAGTATGAAATTTCCGGTAAATAATTTCTGGTTCATCATTCATTTTCTCCTTTTGCGGAAATATCGGTAATTACTTTTTCTGTAAAAGCCGCGGTCACATCATCTAAGATCGGCAGTCCCATATGGGTTAACACTTCCATGACAAAGCTGTATTTATGATGCAGTTCTTCCTGTGTTGCCGGAAATACCGAGGGCATGAACCAGAAGTTGATAAGCGGCAGGAGTTCGGACAGTTCTTTGGCATATTTCGTTTGGATAGAACCATCTTTTATGCCCTCTTCTAACAGGTCCCGCCATAAAGGCGTCAGAATGCGGCGGTTTTCTTTTACGGCAGCAGAGAGAATATGCGGGTCTTTTAGAATAGGGACGGCCTGTCTGTTTAAGTCGTTCCTTTGGCTGTCTGACTGGTTCAGCAGCAATAATGATCTTATTTTCTGCAGTCCGTTCAGGTCGCTGCGCTTTTTTACCTCTTCAAAGGGATTGTTTTCCAGAAACATCTGGTTTCCCAGGACATACATGATCTCTTCTTTGCTCTGGAAAAAGCGGTAAAACATTCCCTTGGCGCCGCCTGCCAGGTTCATAATGTCGGAAACGGAAGTTTCCTCATAGCCTTTGTCAAGAAACAGATGCTGTGCGGCGTCCAGAATTTCTTTTTTCCATTGTTCCGGGGATTTTTTAACGGGTCTGGCCAATTTCTATGTGCTCCTTTATATATTTTATAGTTAATGACTAGTGGTCAATAACTATACTACTACTTTTATCAGAGTTTGGCAATAGGTTTGTAAAAGAAAATCCCTTCATAAGCGACTATTCTATCCGGACGGGGGATTGTACCAGACATCAGCCTCCCATATAATAAAGATGTTATCTGCATAAAGACAGAGCGTGCCCTGATTACAGACGGGGAATCGTCTTTGTACGTTTCTCGCCGCACCGTCATCGCAGCAGGCTGCTCAGGCATAAAGGGAGTAAAGTATGGAAATGATAAGATATGCGAAGAAAAGCGATATTTCGCGGTTAGCGGAGATAGAAGTTTTTGGGAAAAGGACGGCGTACAGATCTGTTTTTCAAGATGATATCGGATCGTTTCATGATCTGCAGGTGCTTCCGATCATACAGGAATACCAAAGAAACAGCCGCTTATTAGATAATATACTTGTATATGACGATGGTATTGTGAAGGGGATCATCGGAGGAAAAGAACCGTCAGAGAGCAGTGAAGCAAAGACAATAGAGCTATACGGATTTTATGTGGATCCCTTTTTTAAGGGACAGGGAATCGGACGGGCGTTACTGGAGTATTTTTGTCTCGAAGCGGAGAGGAAAGGGAAAGAGAAAATATGCCTGTGGGTGTTGGAGGACAATACTTTTGCCCGCAGGTTTTATGAATTAAACGGATTCGTGTATGGTAATCAAAAAGCGATGATAGAAGGGACGCAGGTTGTTGATCTGTACTATGAGAAACGATTGGTTTATTCCCGATAGGCCGGTGTCGGCGGCCTGTCGGGAATAGTCTCTTTTCAGGCCAGGATCTGTTCGATCCGCGCAAGTTCTTCCCCGCTGAAATGCATATTGTCAAGCATGCCTATGTTGTCGATAATCTGGGAAGCTTTTGATGCGCCGATTAAAACGCTTGTAATATCTCCATCGCGAAGGATCCATGCCAATGCCATTTGTGCCAGGCTTTGGCCGCGTTCCACAGCAATTGCGTTGAGAGCGCGTATTTTGCGCAGCGTTTCCTCATTGATGGCATCTTCTTTTAAGAATCTGCCATCTGTTTTGATACGGCTGTCTTCGGGGATCCCTTTCAGATAGCGGTCGGTTAAGAGTCCCTGTGCCAAAGGACAGAAGGTAATAATGCCGATGCCGTGATCTGCGGCATAGTCTTTCAGGCCGTCCTTCTCAATGTCGCGTACAAACATCGAGTAATTTCGCTGATTGATGATAAAGGGCGTGCCCATTTCCTTAAAAAGACCGGCTATTGCAATGGTCTGTTCTTTATTATAATTGGAAATGCCCGCATATAATGCCTTGCCGCTTCTGACTATGCCATCCAGAGCACGGGCGGTTTCTTCTAAAGGCGTATCCGGGTCCGGCCTGTGGTGATAATAAATGTCCACGTAATCCAGGCCCATTCTTTTGAGGCTTTGATCCAGACTGGCGACCAGGTATTTTTTACTGCCCCAGTTTCCGTAAGGTCCCGGCCACATATCATATCCTGCTTTCGTGGAAATAATCAGTTCATCGCGGTAAATGCCGAGATCTTTTTGCAGGATACGGCCGAAATTCTCCTCCGCGGCGCCGGGAACAGGGCCGTAATTGTTAGCGAGATCAAAGTGGGTAATCCCGAGATCGAACGCTGTCCTGCACAGTTCCGACATGTTATCCGAATTGGCATTAGAGCCGAAGTTATGCCATAGACCGAGTGATACGGCAGGCAGCAGCAATCCGCTTGCACCGCAGCGGTTATAGCTCATTTTTTCATAGCGTGATTCTTTGGCAGTATACATCTTGCACCTCCGTTATATTCTTTTTCTGATTGTAGCAAATAGTATGTCCTGTTGGCAACAAAAGTTACCCGATAAGTGATTGGATTATCGGGTTTTTCCCGTTACAATAGAATCAGCATGAATCAGTATAGAAATAAAAATATGGGAGGACACAAATAAATGGCTAAGCTGCAGCTGCGTATAGGCGACCTTAGGAAGAGAAAAAAGATGGCCCAGAAGGAACTGGCGGATGCATTGGGAATAGCCGTCCAGACAGTCAGCAAATGGGAAAATGATGTCTGTATGCCGGATATATCCATGCTGCCGGATATAGCGGCTTTCTTTCAGGTGACGGTAGACGAACTGCTGGGACTGCGCCCCCTGCCCGGAGAGGAATATATCCCTGTCAAAAGCGGGGAAAAGGATTATTGGGATGCCAGGCTGGATTATCTGAAAGCATGCCGAAGATCTTTCTGGAATGAGGATTATCTGCAATTTCTTGTAGATAAAGTGTGGAAAATAAAAGAACCGGTCCGGATACTCGACTGCGGATGCGGATTTGGGTATATGGGCATGCTCTTACTGCCGCTTTTGCCGGAAGGAAGTTCTTATACCGGAATTGATTTCAGCGAGAATATGATCGAAGCGGCCCAAAAAGCATTTCATGAGACATCCTGTCAGGGAACTTTTATATGTGACGATTTCCGGACGCATCCGTTCCACAGACAGTTTGATCTGGTGATCAGTCAGGCTGCTATGCGGCATGCGGGCAATGCGGAGGAATTTCTGAAAAAAATGATCTCTCTTACAAAGAGCGGCGGTATGGTAGCGGTGATCGATGTGAACCGCGAGTTTGAAAGCGATGGATTTTATGTGGACGGGATGGATTACCGGGAGCTTTGTGACAGAAACGGGTTTCAAAAGATGTGGCAGAAAGAATTGTTATATCAGGACAGGGATTATGCGGTCGGTATGCGGCTTCCTGTCATGATGGTAAAAGCGGGACTTTTGTCGGTGGACGTACGGATGAACGACAGGGTCAGTTTCGTGTATCCGGAAAAAGAGGATTATGCAGAGACCGTGGACGATCTGTTAACGGAGAAACAATGGAGGAAAGCGGCGTCTGCCGAAGAGGAAGAGCAGCAGATACAGGGATTTCTAAATCATGGTATGGACAGGAAGGATGCCGAAGGATATTGCAGGAAACAGCGGAAAATACAGACTTTCATGGAAGAAAACAGAAATGATCTGCGTTATCTGCAGTTTCGCGGATTATTAGTCAGTTACGGCTGGAAAAAGTAACGAAAATTTCCCTGATATGCCGTCAGGATACGCAGCAGGAATGACAGACACAACTTTTAGGCGTTTGCGAAACTCTGAGACGGGCGGGCGGTGAAAAAGCTTCTGCTTCGAGGCGCGCTTTCGCTCCATTACAGATAATTTACGGAGTAAATTTTCTGTTTAACGCTAACGGTACTAAGAATTTTGAACCGCAGGCGGTCCAAAATCCAAGTGCCGGCGTTTTTAGAGGGCCCTTCAGCAGAAATCTTTTTCACCGCCCGCCCGTCTCAGAGTTTCACAAACGCCTAACACAACTTTGGTTGAAAGGAAAATCCTTCTATGTTATGATAACAATATCGTGATGAAAATGAGCCGTCCGAAAGACCGCCCTGCGGCGTCCGGCGGCAGATCAGGGAGGAAAGCAGATGAAACTGGCAGTTCTGGAACGGAACAGTGTGGGGACAGATGTAGATGTCTCCTGTTTTGAGAAATTCGGTGAAGTAACTTATTATCCGAATACGGTAGCGGATAATGCCGCAGAAAGAGTAAAAGACGCAGACATTGTCATTGCCAACAAAGCCCCGATGAATGAAGAAACGCTAAAAGACGCGCCGGATGTGAAGCTGATCTGTCTGTTTGCGACAGGGTTTGATAACGTAGACCTGGCATATTGTAAAAAGCGCGGGATCAGGGTTGCGAATGTTGTCAACTATTGTACGCCCGCGGTGGCGCAGCATACGCTTTTACTGGCAATGATGCTGGCGGAGAAAATTGCATTCTATGACGATTATGTGAAATCGGGAGCTTACAGTGCACAGGACCGGTTTTCCAATTTTGACAGAACCTTTCATGATCTGGCAGGAAAAACATGGGGAATCGTCGGGATGGGCAGCATCGGGCACAGAGTAGCGGAACTGGCGGAAGCCTTCGGCTGTAAAGTGATCTTTTATTCGGCATCCGGGAAAAGCACCTGTACCGATTATGAAAGGGTGGAATTTGAAACGCTGTTAAGAGAATCCGATATCTTATCGCTGCACTGCCCTCTCAGTGACAGGACAAGGAATCTGATTAATAAAGACGCTTTTGAAAAGATGAAAAAAAGCGCGGTTTTGATCAATGTGGCCAGAGGCCCGGTCGTCAATACGCAGGACTTGTATCAGGCTCTTACGGAAGGGAAGATCGCGGCAGCAGGACTGGATGTTTTGGAAAAGGAACCGATGGAACCATCCAATCCGCTTGCGCAGATAAAAGACAGCACCAAGCTGATCATTACACCGCATATGTCGTGGGCAAGCGTAGAATCAAGAACCTGCCTGGTAGAAGAGGTTGTAAAAAATATTGAGGCGTTCTTAGACGGGGAAGATAGAAATATTGTAAATAAATAGACATGTGTGAAACGGTAATGCCCCAATAGGGCGTTGCATAACTGCCGCAAAAAGATAATAGGAAAAGGAGAAGAACATGGGAATTGTTATTAAAAATGCACTGGTTATCGTGCCGGATGGAGAAAACGACATCATCAAAGAAACAAGCCTTTATATAGAAGGCGATAAGATTACGGGAATCGGACAGGAGCCTGCCGGATTCTCCGAGGATAAAGTAATAGACGGAACGGATAAACTGGTAATGCCGGGGCTTGTTAACTGCCATACGCATTCCTACATGTCTTTCATGCGGAACGTGGCGGATGATCTGCCATTTATGGATTGGCTGTTTGGGACCATTGACCCGATCGAGCAGCAGATGACGGATGAAGATACTTATTGGGGAGCCAGTCTGGCGATCATCGAAATGATGAAGAGCGGAACGACCTGTTTTAACGATATGCAGATGAACATTCATCAGACGACACGTGCCGTAAAAGAGTCCGGTATGCGTGCGGTCATATGCCGCGGTCTTATCGGCAGCGGGAATGATGAAGCGGGACAGACCCGCCTTCGCCAGGCTTATGAAGAAAGAGATGCCGCAAAGGATTGTGACAGACTGACCTTTTTATTGGGACCTCATGCCCCTTATACATGTGACGATGCATTTCTGCAGATCGTTTCGGATGAAGCGAAGAAAAATAATATGGGAATTCATGTACATCTTTCGGAAAGCGTCAGCGAGATCGAACAGATTCGTGAAAAATACGGCTGTACGCCGATCGAACTGGCCGAAAGAACCGGCATTTTCGATGTTCCCGCGATAGCGGCGCACTGCGTGCAGGTAACGGATCATGATATAGATATTTTGAAAGCGCATAATGTCAGCGTTGTAACCAATCCGGCCAGCAATATGAAACTCGGCAATGGTTTTGCGCCGATTGCCAGGATGTTGGAAAAAGGAGTGAACGTCTGCCTCGGAACGGATGGCGCGGCAAGTAATAACTGCCTCAATATGTTCCATGAACTCAGTCTGCTTACGCTTATTCATAAAGGAACGGGCAAAACGCCGCAGTGCGTCAGTGCAAAAGAGGGATTTCGTATTGCCACGATAAACGGCGCCAAAGCATTGGGACTGGAAAATGAGATTGGTTCTATCGAAGTCGGCAAAAAGGCGGATCTGGCAATCTTAGATCTGAATACGCCCGCGCTTACGCCGAAGAATAATCTGATTGCAGGACTTTCCTACTCAGCCAACGGTTCCGAAGTAGATACGGTCATAATCAACGGACAGATTACAATGGAGAACCGGAAGCTGTTAACAATAGATGAAAAGCTTGTATATCGGAAAATAAATGACATTATTGTCAGAATGGGATTGGATAAAAAAACATACTGATTCCATCTTTTCATTCACCGTATACGGCCGGCCCTGCTATATCCGGCCGTATACGGTTTTCTGCTTTATTTGATATAGATTTTCGAAATTGTGTTCTCAACTCCTTCAATCAGCAGACGGACATGAATTTCACCATTTTCAAATTCATATAACGAATATTCCAATGGTTTGGAAAGGTTTGTAACATCAAAGGACTTTACGATGCCGCCCTGTACCAGATATAATGTAATACCGGAATCAGCCGGAACAGTGCCGCAGGAAATATCGGCATATAAAATATTGGTTTCCGCGTTATTGATCATCATATCTTCCTGTGCGATAAACCCGTCACTGGCGCTCTTAAAGTCCAATGTCCATACCCCGTCTTTGATCATCTGATAATTCATGCTGATGCTGCCGATATTCCATACCGTGTCGTTAGAAGTTACATCGGAATTTATTCCGTTTCCGGATACGGCGTTTACGATAAAGCCGGTAAGACAAGTAAGCATAAGGATCAGGGCGATTGTGCCCATAACAATGTAACTAATATGATGTGTTTTTTTCATTTCCATACCTTTCATTTCCTCCCTGTGTTCTATCTTAGAACCACATTCTTCACAAAATTTCGCTTTTAAAGAAACCAAATGTCCGCAGGCAGCACAGCTTTGTTTCACTTCGGAGCGGCGTAAAAAATAAACAAGCAATCCGATAAACGGAGTGGTAATAAACGTGATGACTGCCCAGAGAATACCGTCATCCTTTCTTTTCTTACAATCCTGATACACCCATGCAGCAAAAAAACCGGACATGAGCAGAGCAGATAGCAGGATACCGGCCATCAGGAATGGAAATATCACGGATATACCGTTAAAGCCATCACTTTTGAAAGAAAACAGCGCAAAGCGCAGGACGATAACTGCCATCACCATAAAAATTACAAAATATACAGGAACTTTACCTACATTTTTATTCATGCTGCAACACCTCTTTTCTGAATATAAACAGTAACTTCTTCTTTCAAACGGGCTCTTTTTACACCCAGCAGCGTGATAAAAATACCCGCTGTACTCATATACAGGCAAATGCCTGCAAGCAGTTTAGCGATATACGGATTTGGGATAACCAAAAGGGCAAATACTGCAAAAAGCAAAAATGATATAAAATTTAAAATCATCGGAACATACCAAAGAGAAATGGAATGAACTTGTTTTACCGACATCGCAGCTTCTTTTTGATACAGTTCGGCTTTTAAGAGAGCATTTAATTCGAAAGAAGGTTTATCTTCTAATTCCATCGATGCCCGGATCAGCTCGTTCAAGCTGTTTTCATTGTAATTGTTTTCCATATCCTAATTCCTCCAATCTTTTTTTAATGAGATTTCTTCCTTTAAACAATCGACTTTTTACGGTACCCGGCGGTTTTTTTATCTCTTTGGCTATTTCATCGACAGATTGTTCAAATAAATAGTAAAGAGTCAGGGGTATCCGGATTTTTTCGGGCAGGTTCCCGATGATTTTTCTGGTTTCCGTAATCAGTTCCTGCCTGAACATGTTTTCTTCGATATTCTCCTTTGAACTAAGCAGATTTTCATTTGTCTCATCCAAATTGACACAAGGGACAAGAGACGAACGGCGGGCATTTTTCCGTTGTTCACTTTTCCAAAGGTTATATGCAAAAGAAAAAAATAATGCTTTAGGGTTTTGCTCCCAGTCAAGTTCTATACCGCTTTCCAGAGCTTTGAGAAATGTTTGCTGGTATAGATCTTCCGCGTTTGCCTGATCCATACATAGCTTCATACAAAACCGGTATATTTCCGTGCCGAATTCATCTATACATTTTTCCAGTTCCCGGACTTTCAAATCCTCACCTCCTGTATCTTTTCATATAGCCATGAGCAAAACTCTACATATTCAGTATTTATGCGGTTTTGTAGGCATGGCAAGCCTCTTTTATCACTCCAA
>ERZ808037.106-NODE-106-length-89793-cov-15.967286_pt1 | contig 89793 bp, 98 predicted proteins | sample MGYA00380190_ERZ808037 | MGnify/ENA primary metagenome ERZ808037 (study PRJEB31490, sample SAMN06133399) | mouse gut metagenome | isolation source: J9 | host: mice | place: China: Chengdu | collected 2015-05 ... | reverse complement strand
ACAGCTTAAGCAACAAGACGGGTAATTCCTTACTGGCTGTAAGGGGTATTAACCATAAATATATTGTAGTAGGAGGAGAGAAAATGAAGAGAGTAGTTTTAGCGGGCTGCGGCGGCTGGGGAGAGAACTGGGCGAAGCATACCCTGCCCCGATGCATGAAAGACGGATTGGTTCAGGTGGTGGGAGCCGTGGATGTGATCCCTGCCCATCTGGAATCGGTCAAAGGTATCCTGAGTCAGGAGCAGTGCTTTACCGATCTGCGCAAGGCCATTGAGACCACGAAGCCGGACTTTTGTGTGATCGCGGCCCCGCCGGCAGCACATGAGGACGTTGCCATGACTGCCATGGAATACGGATGCCATGTCCTGTCCGAAAAGCCTGTTACAGACAATCCCCAAAGCCTGCTTCGGCTTTTGAAGAGGGCGGAGGAAACCGGGACGAAGTACGGCGTTACCATGTCCCATCAGTTCCATCGGCATATCTCCACACTGAGGAAAGAGATTTTCAGCGGCAAATACGGTTATCTGGATTATCTTTCCTTTCAGTTTACGGCAAAGCAGACTGAAATGAGCGAGCGGCAGAGAAAGCTGGAGCATGTGATGCTCAACGAGGCCTCCATTCATCACTTCAGCCTGTTGGAATCATTGGCTGGAAGCCGGTGCAAGACGATTTATACCGACGTGTGGAGCCCGGAGCACGTAAAGAGCATGAAGGGTGGCGGGCAGTCCCTTTCCATACTGAAATATGAAAACGGCGTGCGGGTGAGCTATGAGATGTCCATGTCCAGCGCAAGCTCTCTCCATTCCTGGGGCAACGAGCTGATCCGGGCGGAGCTGGAAAAAGCAGTGCTGGTTTTGGAGGGGAACAGTCTGCGCGGTTATCTGAAATCAGAAGAGGAACCTTCCCCCAATCTACCGGGAGCGGGATTTGATATTCCCCTGATCGGTTCGGCGGATGACAGGTGGGGAAATGAAAATCTGGTGGAGCAGTTTGTGAGATGGCTGGAAGGGGGCGAAGCCATGAACACCCGGCTGGAAAATGCCGCCAGAGCCCAGATGACGGTATTTGCCGCCATTGAGAGCGGGAGAGAGGGGATCCCGGTAGAACCCGCAATTCTGACAGAAAAATATAAAAATGAATTTTTGAGCAAGGAGGAAGAGAGCAGATGAAAAAATTGACTATTAAGGATTTAAATCCCACAGACGGACATATTTTTGAGGGCGTATTGCCCGGAGATAAGCTTTATACAGGCGGACTGTCCTTTTCCCGGCCCGGGGAGGTGAGTCATGCCGACGACAATCCGCAGGGAACCCATGTACATGAGGACTGCGAGCTGTTTATGATCGTGCAGGGAAAAGCCGTGGTTTCGGTAGACGGCAAAGAGGAGCCTTTAAAGACCGGGGATGTTATTCTGGTAGAGCCGGGGGAGGATCACCATGTGATCTCTGACCAGGAAGATCCGGCCGTGGTTTTGTGGTGCCATGCCAGATAAAAGGAGGGCGTAAGATGAAAGCATTGACGGTTGATAATCAGGGCAGGCTTGCCGTAAAGGAGTTTCCCATGCCGGAGTATGGGCGGTGCCAGGCGCTGGTAAAAATGAAAAGCTGCGGTGTGTGCAACGGAACCGATACCAAGCTGATCCACCGCAGCTTCAAGAATTTTGATACCTATCCGGCTATATTGGGCCATGAGGGTGTGGGTGAGGTGGTGGAAACGGGAGCGGACGTAAAAAACCTGAAAAAAGGGGATCTGGTGCTGCTTCCTTTTCTGGAAAAGCCCATGGAGGGCTACACACCCGGCTGGGGCGCCTACAGCGAATATGCGGTGGTTGGGGATGCAATGGCGTACATTGAAAAGGGCATGGGCCCCGGTACAGATAAATGGAGCGAGGGCTATCTTGCGCAGACCCTGATCCGGCCGGATGACCGGGTAGACGCAGTGGGAGCGGCCATGATCATCACCTTCCGGGAGGTGCTCAGCGCCATCCGCCGGTTTGGCTTTGGGCCCAATGAGAGCGTGCTGATTTTTGGAGCGGGGCCGGTGGGATTGTGCTTTACCCGGTTTTGTAAGCTTCTGGGCATGGGGACGGTGATCACCACTGACGTTTTTGAGGATAAGGTGCAGGAGGCAAAGAGGATGGGGGCAGACTATGCCTTTAATTCCGCCGCCTGCGATATAGACCGGGAGGTACGCCGTCTGTTTCCGGATGGCGTGGACAACGTGGTGGATGCAGTGGGGATCAATGCCCTGCTCAATCAGGCCATGGGACTGATCCGGTATAACGGAAAAATCTGCGGCTACGGCATCTCCCCCAAGCTGGGCATGGAGCTGGACTGGAGCCATGCACCTTATAACTGGAGCCTGAATTTTGTGCAGTGGCCCAGCAAAGAGGAGGAGGCCCGGGCCCATTCCCAGATCATGGCATGGATCAATGCGGGAGTGCTGAGTCCTGCGGATTTTATCTCCCATACCTTTTCCTTTGATCAGATTTTGGATGCCTTTGCATTGGTGGAGAAGAGGGAACCGGGAACAAAGAAGATTGTGATAACATTTTAGATTACAGGAGGTTAACAATGCGGGAAACAAAACTTTTCAGTGTATTGCCGGATTATGTGTGTACTCCGGACGGTATGGCCATAGACAGGCATGGGAATCTGGTGCTCTCCTGTCCCAATTATGCCCGGGACGATTTTTCCGGGATGGTGCTGCGCGTTGACCGGGAGGGGAACGCAAAAAAATGGTTCGATGTACCGGTGCATCCGCAGACCAAAGTGGCCCGGAATATGGGAATCGCTTTTGACGGGGACTGGAACATTTATTTGTGCGATAATCAGGGATGGAGCGAAAGGGAAGATCTCCTTTACAAGGGACGGGTTCTTAAGCTTAAGGTGACGGACCAGGGGGAGATCTTAGAGACCGTGGTGGTTGCGGACGGTATGGAGCACCCCAACGGGATACGGATTAAGGACGGCTATATGTATGTGACCCAGAGCTATCTGCATCCGGAGAAGAGAGAGGACGGAAAGCTGGTGAGCTGTGTGTACCGTTTCGGGCTGGAGGAAAAAGACGTCCATGTGACCAATACCCTGGCCGACCCGAATATTTTCGCTTCCTTTGTGACTCAGAATCCGGACTGCCAGTACGGGGCGGACGGAATTGTTTTTGATCGGGAAGGAAATCTGTATGTGGGCAATTTCGGCGACGGGGCAGTGTACAGAATCACCTTCAATGAGGATGGAAGCCTGAAGGAAAACAAGCTCTTTGCCCAGGATCCCGCTAGTCTCCAGAGCACAGACGGCATGATTTTTGACGAGGAAGGAAATCTTTATATTGCGGATTTCTGCGCCAATGCCATTGCCAGGGTTACGCCGGAGGGCAAGGTGGAGAGAATTGCCCAGAGCCCGGACTGTACCGGCGTGGACGGCGGCCTTGACCAGCCGGGAGAGCCCATTGTGTGGGACGGGCGGCTGATTATTTCCTGCTTTGATCTTGTGACAGGGCCGGATAAGGTGAATACCAAGCATGAGATGCCTGCAACACTGGTTCAGATGGAGCTTTGAGGCGGACTGCAGGCGAGAGGAAATTATCTGCATAAAGAAGCAACTGCGTTTAAAGGAAGAAAAATCAGGATAGAAAGCGGAGGGATTGGCATGGAAAGATATATTCTTGCACATGACCTGGGAACCAGCGGAAATAAGGCCACACTTTACTGCGAGGACGGCAGGCTGGCCGCAAGTGCGGTGGCGTCTTATCATACCCGGTATCCCCATCCGGGCTGGGCGGAACAAAATCCCCTGGACTGGTGGCGGGCAGTGTGCGATTCCACAAAGGAACTGATGGAGAAGGCCGGTATCAAAGCCGGCCAGGTGGCTTGTGTATCCTTCAGCGGCCAGATGATGGGATGTCTGCTGGTAGATAAAGAGGGCAATCCCATCCGTCCTATGATTATCTGGGCGGATACCCGTGCGTCCGATCAGGAAAGGCAGATAACAGACAGGATAGGAATGGAAAAAATGTACCGGATCACCGGCCATCGGGCCAGCGCATCCTATTCGGCTGCAAAGCTTTTGTGGATACGGGAAAAGGAACCGGAGGCGTATAAGAAGGCTTACCGTATGCTCCATGCAAAGGATTTTATTATCTATCATCTGACGGGACGCTTTGTGAGCGATTATTCCGATGCAGGAGGGACGAATCTCTTCGACCTGCGCAAAAAGGAATGGTCGGCGGAAATCTGCGGGGCGCTGGAGATTCCTTCGGAATTGCTGCCGCAGGCCTGCCCATCAGCCGACCTGGCCGGCAGGGTGACGAAAGAGGCGGCAGCAGCCTGCGGGCTTATGGAAGGGACGCCGGTGGTGATCGGAGGAGGAGACGGGAGCTGCGCCTGTGTGGGAGCAGGCGTTGTGGAGGAAGGGGACACCTACTGTGTGCTCGGCTCCTCCTCCTGGATTTCCACAGCAAATAAAGAGCCGGTGTACGATGAAAAGCTGCGCACCTTTAACTGGATTCATCTGGATCCGGCGTTGTATACACCCTGCGGTACCATGCAGGCAGCAGGCCTGTCCTATAGCTGGTATAAGGACGGCTTTTGCGGTGAGGAGGAAAGGATTGCCGCAGAGAGAGGCGAAAGCGTCTATGACCTGTTGGATCAGGCCATGATGGAGGGGACGCCCGGAGCAGGCGGCGTGCTTTATCTGCCCTATTTATTGGGAGAACGCAGTCCCAGATGGGATCACATGGCAAGAGGGGCTTTTATCGGGATGGATGTAAGAACCAAAAAGGCGGATATGGCCCGGGCGGTGCTGGAGGGAGTGGGATTTAACCTGAAGGTAATCCTGGATATTCTTATGGCGCGGCAGGAGGCGGAAGCCCTCATTCTGATCGGAGGAGGGGCGAAGGGGAAGCTCTGGCCCCAAATATTGGCGGATATATGGGGGAAGCCATTAAAATTACCTGTTTATTCGCAGGAAGCCACCAGCCTGGGGGCAGCGGTGTGCGGCGGCGTGGGAATAGGAATGTATCCCGATTACCGGGCGGTAAAAAAATTAAATCCGATCGGGAACGTAGTAAGGCCGGATAAGGCAGGGACGCAAACCTATGAAAGATATTATGAGATCTTTAACCAGGCTTATGAAGCTCTGCGGCCGATTTACGGGAAGCTGGCTCAGATACGGCAGTAAAGAGGAGAGTTTGATTTTCGGGCATTGAAAGGAGAGGAACAGGAAGATGAGACAATTAGATATGACACCCGAAAAGCTGGCAGGTTATTTCGACCATACACAGCTAAGGGCGTATGCGACAAACGCTGATTTTGAAAAGCTTTGCCGGGAGGCAAAGGATTACGGCTTTGCAATGGTGGCCATTAACCCGGCGCCGGTGGCCCTTTGCAGGAAATTGCTGGAAAATACAAATGTCCACGTAGGGGCGGCGGTAGGATTCCCTCTTGGGCAGAATACTATTGCGGCTAAGGTCTTTGAGACGGAGGACGCGATCAAAAACGGGGCCCATGAGATTGATTATGTGGTCAATCTTACACAGCTTAAGGAAAAGAATTATACTTATGTGGAGGAGGAAATGGCGTCTATAGCGGAGATATGCCGCAGGAAAAAGGTGATTTCCAAGGTCATTTTCGAGAACTGCTATCTGACTCGGGAGGAGAAGCTGGCCCTGTGCAAAATTGCAAGGGAAGTGAAACCGGACTTTATCAAGACCTCCACGGGCTTCGGAACAGGGGGAGCCACCTTTGAGGATGTGGAGCTGATGAAAAACGCAGTGGGAGAGGACGTAAAGGTTAAGGCGGCAGGCGGGATCCGCAGCCTGGAAACTGCCCTTCGCATGATTGATCTGGGGGTATCCCGCATAGGCTCTACGGCCAGCGTCGGGATTGTGGAGGAATTAAAGAAGGCGGGGATCTGAAAAAGAAAAAAGCGCGGGGACAGAATCCGGCTGCGAAAGACAACAGTTCAGGCCTGCCTTGACAAGCCCGAAGCCTGCCCATACAATATAGAAAAGACAAAAAGGCGGGAAGGCAATGTTTCGTATCTTAATTGTGGAAGATGACAGGGTAATTTCGGGGATGGTGAAAAAGCATCTGGAAAAATGGGGCTATGAGGTGGAAACGGCCGCGGATTTTTCCGACATCCTGACTCATTTTGACAGGTTTGATCCTCAGCTTGTCCTGATGGATATTGGCCTGCCCTTTTACAATGGGTATTACTGGTGCGCAGAGATACGAAAGCGCTCCCAGGTTCCTGTGATCTTCATTTCATCTGCCGGGGACAATATGAATATTGTGATGGCAATGAATATGGGGGGAGATGATTTTATTGTCAAACCCTTTGATTTGGAGGTGCTCTCGGCAAAGATACAGGCAATATTGAGACGGGCCTATTCTTTTCAGAAATCCTCCCCGCTTTTAGAGTATGGGGGAGCGGTTATTCATCTTGCGGATATGTCTCTGGAATATGAAGGGAAAAGCCTGAAGCTTTCCGGCAATGAATTTCGGATTTTACAACTGCTTTTTGAAAATGCGGGAAATGTGGTTTTAAGGGAAAGTATTATGAAGCGTCTGTGGGACGACGAGTGCTTTGTGGACGACAACACCTTGACAGTGAACATGAACCGACTGCGCAGGCGGCTGGAGGAGGCGGGCTTAAAGGATTTTATTCTGACCAGAAAGGGAGTGGGCTATCAATTAAATGGATAATCATTTCATCAAGTTCTATCTCAGGGAGAGGATGAAGGTGATCGGCCTGTTGGCCGGGACGGCCTTTATCCTGTTTCTGATTGCCGGAATCTACGGCTATGAAGAGTCCTTTAAAAATATGCGGTATGCTCTGTTTTTGATTCTGTTCTTCGGGGCCTGTCTGGCGCTCTGGGATTATGGACGTTATTGCCGAAAATGCAGGAAGCTGAAGGAGGCGCCGGAGCATATGGGAGAGCGGATCGGTCATCTGCCGGAGGCAGACTGCCTGCCGGAACAGTTATATCAGGATTTAATCAGCGTAGAGGAACAGGAGAAGCAAAGGCTGATTACGGAATATGACGAAAAGCGTAAGGATATGGCAGATTACTACACCATGTGGATTCACCAGATTAAAACGCCGATTGCCGCCATGCGTCTTTTGATGGAGGATGAAAGGGAACGCCCGGCAGAGACGGAAAGGCTCCAAAGGGAAAAAGAGAATCTGGCGATCAAGGAGCTCTTCAAAATAGAGCAGTATGCGGAGATGGCCCTTCATTATGCCCGTCTGGACTCTCTGTCCTCGGATTTGCTTTTTCAAAGGCAGGAGGTTTATCAGATCGTAAAGCAGTCTGTAAAAAAGTACGGGATTCTGTTTGCCGGCAGCGGGCTTTCCTTTTCCCTGGAGGAATTTTCCTGCCATGCAGTGACGGATGAGAAGTGGCTCAGCTTTGTGATAGAACAACTCCTTTCAAATGCGCTGAAGTATACCCGGGAAGGGGGGATTTCCATTTACGGCGCTGATGAGAATGGAATGAAAATCTCAGGCAGGGCGGCGTATCTGGTCATAGAGGACACCGGAATCGGGATTCGCAGGGAGGATCTGCCGAGAATTTTTGAGAGAGGGTTTACCGGTTATAATGGAAGAGTTGACAAAAAGTCTACGGGAATCGGACTTTATCTGTGCAGGCAGATTATGGACAGGCTTTCCCATGAGATTAAGGCAGAGTCAGAGGAAGGTGCGGGGACCAAAGTGATTCTTGGGTTTTCCCAGGAAAATTACGGGGATATGTGACAAAAATGTAAGTTTGGAAACGGGAAATGTAAGCCGGATCAATGGCAGGGCATTTCCCGTTTTATTATAATATTTTCAGAAACAAAATAATAAACTAAACAAAACATATGTTATTTATGGAGGAGACAGGCATATGACCATGCTGGAAGTGAAAAACGTAAAAAAGATATATACTGCCAGATTCGGGCAGGTGAAGGTGCAGGCCCTTAATGACGTTAATTTTTCTGTGGAGGAGGGAGAGTATGTGGCAATCATGGGAGAGTCCGGCTCGGGAAAGACCACGCTGCTCAACATTCTTGCCTCCCTGGACAGGCCTACCAGCGGCCAGGTGATCTTAAAGGGGAAAAACTTCGGGGAAATCAAGGCAAGAGAGCTCTGCGCTTTCCGCAGGGAGCATATGGGGTTCGTGTTCCAGGATTTTAACCTGCTGGACACCATGTCTCTTAAGGATAATATTTTTCTTCCCCTGGTGCTGGCCGGAATGAAGCATGAAAAAATGGAGCAGAGGCTGATTCCTCTGGCCAAAAAGCTTTCGATTCTGGATATTTTGGAAAAATATCCTTATGAGGTTTCGGGAGGGCAGAAGCAGCGGGCGGCGGCCTGCAGGGCGCTGATTACCCACCCGGATATTGTGCTTGCGGACGAGCCCACGGGAGCGTTGGATTCCAAGGCCTCCGCGAAGCTTCTTGGCCTGTTTGCGGAGATTAACAAAGAGGGGCAGACGATTTTGATGGTAACCCACAGTATCCGGGCGGCCAGCCATGCGGGGCGGGTTCTCTTTATCAAGGACGGCTGTGTCTTTCACCAGATTTACCGGGGAGAACAGAGCAACGACGCCATGTACCGGATGATTTCAGATACCCTTACAGTGCTGCAGACAGAAGGGGCAGAAGCCAGTGACAGCCGGGAAAACGAAAGAGGCGGTTTATATTCAGGCGCGGAGGACAGCGCAGAAGGGAGCGGACATGAATAAATGGAAATTATTGCCTCATCTGGCAGTCAAGGGGATTATTCAAAACGGCAGAACCTATTGCCCGTATATCATAACGTGTGTTTTTTCTGCGTTTACCTTTTTTATCTTTTCCTCTATTTTGCACAATGATTTGTCCAAAAGCCTTCCGCGCAGTGTTTATGCCTGGATGATGCTGATGATCGGACAGATCCTTCTTGGGATTATCCTGATTCCCTTTTTGTTTTATGCCAACAGCTTTCTGATTAAGAGGCGGACAAAGGAGATCGGGCTTTATAGTATACTGGGGCTGGAAAAAAAGCATATCGGCTTTATGCTGATCTGCGAAACAATGATTCTGTACGTGTTGGTGGTTTCGGGAGGGATTCTTTTCGGGGGCGTGCTCTCCAAGCTGCTTTTTCTGTTGCTCCTTAAGATGAGCGGTCTTCCGGTAAAGGCGGAATTTGTTTTTACCTGGCAGGCGGTAAGAGAGACAGCAGGCTTTTTTATGGTGGTTTTTGCAGTCAATCTGATCTATGGGCTGATTCAGGTAGGAAAATCCCGGCCCGTGGAACTGTTTTCGGGGAGCAAAAAAGGAGAAAAGGAGCCTAAATGGACAGGGTTTTGGGGAATTTTGGGAATTTTTATTCTTGCACTGGGCTATGCCACGTCCATTCAGTCTGAGGTGGACAGCCGGATTTTTACGGATTTCTTCCTTTCGGTATTTGAGGTGGTGCTTGGTACTTACCTTTTGTTCACATCGGGAAGTATATTGCTGCTAAAAATACTGAAAAGAAGCAAAAGATTTTATTACCGCAGCGAAAATTTTATTACGGTTTCAGGAATGCTTTACCGGATGAAGAAAAATGCGGCGGGGCTTTCCAATATCTGTATCTTTTCTACCATGGTGATTATTACGCTGGTGTGTACGGTCAGCCTTTATGCAGGGCTAGAGGACATAGCCAATCATGCATCCCCCTATGATCTGAGAGTCATCTATACGGAGGAAGCTTTGGAACGCGGGAGGCTGTATGCCGAGGTGGAAAGGCTGGAAGAAAAGTATGGGATAAAGTCGCTGCGGACAGACAGCTTCGGAAGCGTGAGCTTTAGCTGTTGCAGGCAGGAAAACAGCTTTTTGCCTGTGGAGGCGGTGAGCCGGTTTGAGGATGTCTTTGACGTGAGGCTGATTACCCTGGAGGATTATAACAGGATAGAGAAAAAAGATAAGGAATTGGAAGAAAATCAGGTGTTATTTTATTCCACAGGGTGCAATTTCGGGTATAATAGTGTAGTATTCATGGGAGAGCGGGCACAGATTAAAGAAGAGCTCACAGACTTCTTTCCATGGCCCAAGTCCGGAAAAACAAATTGGGGAGAAGAATATGTGATTGTGGTTAAGGATGAAGCGCAGCGTAAGCGGTATGCCGAAGCCTTTGCACAAAAGAGCATGGTCAGGGAAGAGGCAGAGCTTCAGGAGAGCCGAAGGCAGATTGTGGGCGTTTTTTTGGAGGGAGAGGATGAGTTAAAACAGGATTTTATTGAAGAGCTGTCTGTTTGGCTGCAGGGGCAGGAAGGATTTTCAGCCCTTTTTGACGGGCTGGCCTCCAGGGCGGATATAGCGACTATGTACGGCGGCCTTTTGTTTATCGGTATTATTTTTGGAATGGTGTTTTTTATGTGCCTTCTGCTGATCATGTATTATAAACAGATCACGGAGGGGTACGAAGATCAGGGGAGCTTTGCCATTATGCAGAAGGTAGGTATGAGTGATAAGGAAATAAGGAGTACCATCCGCAGACAGATTTTTCTGGTATTCTTCCTGCCGCTGCTGGGGGCCCTGTCGCATACCTTTGCGGGAATGTTCATGGTAGAAGCCCTGATGGGAGTTTTAGGTTTGTTTGATGATAGGCTGATTGCGGGAAGCTGTGCGGGCATCGTCCTGTTCTTTATCCTGATTTACGGGATCAGCTATGGAATAACCGCAAAAACCTATTATCGGATTGTAAGCAAGGAGAGGTGAAAAATGGTTTTTGTTCTGACGCTCATTGCAATATTCTGCCTTGGCTATTTTATCTGCATCGCCTTTTTTGTGGGACACGGCACGAATTTTTACTTTATCTGGCTTTTCCTTGGGATTGGGGCTCTGGCTTTTGCCTTTTTGATAAAAAGAGGGATCTGGCAGAGCCATGTTCCCTTATGGCTGCGCAGAGGCTTCCTTATTTTAATCTGTGCGGGTATTCTCCTTTTTTTGGCAGTGGAGGGGTGTATTCTCAGCCAATTTTCCCAAAAAGGGCCTGCAGGGCTTGATTACCTGGTGGTTCTGGGAGCGCAGATGAAGGCAGGCGGGCCTTCTAAGGCTCTGCAGTACCGTCTGGACGAGGCCTGCCGGTATTTAGCCGAAAATGAGGAGACGAAGGTGATTGTATCAGGGGGGCAGGGGCCGGATGAGCCTGTTTCAGAGGCCCGGGGAATGTATGATTACCTGGTGGAAAAGGGGATAGACAGGGAACGGATTATCCTGGAGGACAGGTCTGTGAATACCTTTCAGAATCTTACACTGTCCGCGGAGTTTTTGGAGAAGGAAAGGGATGCAGTGGGGGTGGTCAGCAATAACTTTCATGTGTTCCGGGCAGTTGGCATTGCCAGAAAGGCCGGGTATCTAAGGGTATATGGGATTGCGGCAGGGGGCGAGCCCTTTTTGCAGATCAATAATATGACCCGGGAGTTTTTGGGTGTGATGAAGGATTTTCTGGCAGGAAATATGTAGCGATTTTACTATACAATGAGCAGAGAGTCAGTTAAAATGATAGAAACAGGTTGTTATCTATGGGACGGCAGAAGGAGGGTATGATGGATCAGATACAGAAGCTTAGAGAGCTGATAAATGACAGTGACAACATTGTATTTTTTGGCGGCGCAGGGGTTTCCACGGAGAGCGGGATACCTGATTTCAGGAGTGTGGACGGGCTGTATAATCAAAAATATGATTATCCCCCCGAAACCATTCTGAGCCATACGTTTTACAGGCAGAAGCCGGAGGAGTTTTTCCGCTTTTATAAAGATAAAATGCTGTGTCTGGGAGCAAAGCCCAACGCGGCCCATTTAAAGCTGGCCCAGTGGGAGCAGGAGGGAAAGCTTCGGGCGGTGATCACGCAGAATATCGATGGACTTCACCAGGCGGCGGGAAGCAAACGGGTGCTGGAGCTTCACGGGAGTGTGCTCAGGAATTATTGCGAGAGGTGCGGGGCGTTTTACGATGCGGAGTATATGCTTCGGGCCGAGGGCGTGCCGAAATGTTCAGAATGCGCAGGGGAAATAAAGCCGGATGTGGTTTTATATGAGGAAGGGCTGGACAACGGCACTTTGAGAGATGCAATTCACTATATCCAGAACGCGGACGTGCTGATCGTCGGAGGCACTTCGCTGGTGGTCTATCCTGCGGCAGGGCTGATCGACTACTACAGAGGAAACAAGCTGGTGCTGGTGAATAAGACCCAGACCCCAAGGGACGGCGCGGCGGATCTGGTGGTACAGGGAAGTATCGGGGAGATATTTGCCGCCCTGTAGGCCCGGGATGAGGGCCGGGCGGTGCAGGCTGTCCGAACGTAAAAACTAAACGGGGGTGCATATGGATATACAGGTAGGAGACAGGCTGACTCTGAAGAAGCCTCATCCCTGCGGGAGCCATGAGTGGGAGGTGCTGCGTATCGGCGCGGATTTCCGGCTGAAATGCGCGGGGTGCGGCCATCAGATTATGAGTCCCAGAAGCCAGGTGGAAAAGAAGATCCGGAAAGTATTTCGGGAAAAAACTTGAAAATTCAGTAACTATGAAGCCGAAGGCTGAATAGTTACAATATTCACAAAAAAAGCCGGACAGACTCTTGAAAATAGAGGGAATGTATGGTAGTATATAAATTCGTGATATGTCAAATAACCCGCCCAAAGTGTGCGGGGAAGAACATTCCTTGCTCCCTGAAAGGGGGGCCAGAGACCAAAAGGAGGTAACTTAAGCATGAACAAATATGAATTAGCCGTTGTTGTTAGTGCGAAGATCGAAGACGAGGAAAGAGCGGCGGTAGTTGACAGGTGCAAGGCTCTGATCGAAAGATTCGGCGGCACGATTACCAACGTTGACGACTGGGGCAAAAAAAGGCTGGCTTACGAAGTTCAGAAGATGAGAGAAGCTTTTTATTATTTTATCCAGTTTGATGCCGAGAGCACAGCGCCCATCGAAATCGAAAACCGCGTTCGTATTATGGACAACGTTATCAGATTTTTGTGCGTCAGACAGGACGAGGCCTAAAGCGTATAGAGGAATATATGCTGGAAAGTAGAGGAAGGCATGAATAAAGTAATACTGATGGGGCGTTTGACGAGGGATCCCGAGGTGAGATACTCACAGGGAGACAACTCAATGGCAATAGCCAGATATACCCTTGCTGTGGACAGAAGGTTTAACCGCAATAATAATGATGAGAACTCGGCAGACTTTATCGGATGTGTGGCATTTGGAAGATCCGGAGAATTTGCAGAGAAGTATTTCCGGAAAGGGACGAAGGTTCTGGTTACGGGACGCATTCAGACAGGCAGTTATACCAACAAAGACGGCGTTAAGGTCTACACCACGGACGTTGTGGTGGAGGACCAGGAATTTGCAGAGAGCAAGAACAGTAATTCCGGCGCAGGCAGCAGCTTTATGGGCAGTGCAAACAGCGCACCGCAGCCTTCAGGGGCAGGCGATGGTTTTATGAACATTCCGGATGGAATAGACGAGGAACTGCCGTTTAATTAGGAATGATTGATGTAACGGTTCGGTTGACCTGAGCTGTTACCAGTGAAAACGTGAGCAGACAGGAGGCAATTATTATGGCATATAATAAGACAGAAAGATCTGATTCTCCCATGAGAAAAAAAGGCGGAGTGCGCAGAAGAAAAAAAGTTTGTGTATTCTGCGGCAAAGATAACGTGATCGATTACAAGGATGTAAACAAATTAAAGAGATACGTTTCCGAGAGAGGGAAAATCCTTCCCAGAAGAATTACAGGCAACTGTGCAAAGCATCAGAGAGCGCTTACCGTTGCGATTAAGAGAGCGCGTCATATTTCATTGATGCCTTATACCTGTGATTAAGAAACAACATCTGGTTTTTGTGAACGGACAACAAGCGGCTGCCTTAGGGGCAGCCCTTTTTGTTGTGCGGGCAGCTTTGTTCCTCACGCTTCAAAAACTCCGGCAATGTATGCTGTGAGGTTTGCTTAAGGAGCGCGGGATTTGTTTCTATTGGGCGGATGGGGACGGTTGCTGTCGAATAAAATGGAGGAATGTATACAGGCTGTTAATAATAAGGTGGAAACTTTTCAAAAAAAATGTTATACTAAATCAATATATTTTATTAGGAAATTTTTCCTGATTTAATGCCATAGATAACAGAGGGGTAATTGAGAAGATGGCTCCATTAAAAAACAATATCAGGCTAAAGGGAAGGCTGAAGAGATATTTGCAGACTTCTTTATATTTAGGCTTTTTACTTGCGGCGGTGAATTTAGTTGTTTATCTGCTCAGCATATCGGCTGGACTGGTGGTTACCTGCTTTTTGCTACTGTATTTCGGGGTAGTTTTGTTTCTGCAGTTATATAACAGACCGGTGATTGTCAATGAGCTGGTCAGCTTCGCCACTCAGTATGGCCAGATACAAAGGGTGCTCCTTCGGGAATTCGAAATCCCATATGCGGTTTTGGATGATGGAGGGCATATTATTTGGACGAATCAGGCTTTTGAGCGGGTAGTACATAAGGATAAAGGCTATCGGAAATCCATTACCTCTCTTTTTCCCTCAATCACGCGGGAAAAGCTGCCGGGGGAGACTGAGCTGACAGAAGAGGACATTACCTTCGAGAATAATTTTTACACGGCAAAGATGCGCAAGATCTCCCTTCGGGAGATGCTGCGCAGCAGCGATATTGTCAATGCAGAAAATTATGAAGGTTTCCTGATTGCTTTTTATCTCTTTGATGAGACGGCCCTTCGGATTGCCCTGCAGGAGGTTGAGGATCAGAGCCTGGCAGTGGGAATGATTTACCTGGATAATTATGATGAAGCCCTTGAGAGTGTGGAGGAGGTAAGGCGTTCTTTGCTGATCGCCTTGATTGACCGGAAGGTAAACAAGTATATTGCGGCTCAGGACGGTATCTGTAAGAAGATAGAGAAGGACAAGTATATGATTATCCTTCGCAAAAAGGCAACGCAGGCTTTAAGAGCCAGCAAATTTGATCTCTTAGAGGAGGTCAAAACCGTCAATATCGGAAATGAAATGGCAGTAACCGTCAGCATTGGAGTCGGCCTGGACGGTCTCAGCTATGCACAGAATTATGAGTTTGCCCGCAATGCCATTGACCTGGCCCTGGGCAGAGGCGGGGATCAGGCGGTAGTCAAGACACCCGAGAATGTTACCTATTATGGCGGAAAGAGCCAGCAGGTAGAGAAAAATACCAGAGTAAAGGCCAGGGTGAAGGCCCAGGCTCTGCGGGAAATCATTACCAGCAAGGAACGTGTGCTGATTATGGGACACAGGATTCCCGACGCGGACAGCTTCGGTTCCGCGGTGGGGATTTACAGGATAGCCACTACTCTGGAGCGGAATGCCTATATTGTGTTAAATGAAGTAGATGCCACCATGCAGCCGGTGGTGGATTTGTTCAAAAGCCACGAGGATTTCAGCGACGATATTCTGATTAACAGTCAGCAGGCCATCGAGCTGGCCGGAAGCAATACGGTACTGGTGGTAGTGGATGTGAATAAACCCAGTATTACGGAATGCCCTGAGCTTTTGAGACTGTGCAAGTCTATTGTGGTGCTGGATCATCACCGGCAGGGAACGGAAGTCATTGAAAATGCAACCCTTTCCTATGTGGAAGCATATGCCTCCTCTGCCTGTGAGATGGTATCGGAAATATTGCAGTATATCGGACAGAGCATCCGTATTTCTTCCGAGGAAGCGGACTGTATGTATTCCGGTATTATGATAGATACCGACAATTTTATGACAAAGACCGGCGTGCGGACCTTTGAGGCGGCAGCCTTTTTGAGAAGAAACGGTGCAAACGTAACCAGAGTCCGCAAGCTTTTCAGGGAAGACGCCACAGAGTATAAGGCCAAGGCAGACGCGGTCAGTCAGGCAGAAATATACAAAAAATCCTTTGCCATCTCAACCTGCAGCAGCGAGGATATTCAAAGCCCTACGATTGTAGGGGCGCAGGCAGCCAATGAGCTGCTCAACATCAAGGGGGTTAAGGCAAGCTTTGTGCTGACAGAGTACCAGAATAAAATTTTTGTCAGCGCCCGTTCCATAGATGAGGTAAATGTACAGGTCATTATGGAGCGAATGGGCGGCGGCGGCCATTTGAACGCAGCCGGGTGCCAGCTAAGCGGCGTCTCTATTTTTGAGGGCATTGGGGCCGTAAAGGGGACGCTGGATAAGATGATAGCGGAAGGCGACCTGGCCGTTGAATAGTAGATAAACGTAAGAACGGAGGATAAGATTAATCATGAAAGTAATATTGCTGGAAGATGTAAAAAGTCTTGGAAAAAAGGGAGAGGTCGTGAACATAAACGACGGTTATGCAAGGAATTTCGTATTGCCCAAAAAACTTGGAGTGGAAGCAAACAATAAAAATCTGAATGATTTAAAGCTTCAGAAGGCAAAGGAAGAGAAGATAGCCAGAGAGCAGTTGGAGGCGGCCCAGGCGTTTGCCGGGGAAATGGAGGAGGATGTGGTAGTTTTATCCATCAAGGCGGGAGAAGGCGGAAGAACCTTCGGCTCTGTTTCCTCCAAGGAAATTGCCCAGGCCTATAAGGAACAGAAGGGAAAGGAAATTGACAAAAAAAAGATCGTCCTGCCGGAGCCGATCAGGAGCTTCGGGGTATTCGAGGTAGGAGTAAAGCTTCATCCTAAGGTGACAGGTACACTTAGAGTGAAGGTGACAGAGGCGAAAGGTTAAGATACGAAATGGAAGGGATGGAGGAAGCACTCTTAAAGCGGGTATTGCCCCATAGCATAGAAGCGGAGCAATCGGTGATCGGTTCTATGCTGGTAGATCGGGAAGCAATTACGGTTGCGGCGGAGGTGATAAACGGCGACGACTTTTACAGCAAGCAATACGGCGTGATCTTCGATTCCATGGTGGAGCTTAGTGATGAGGGAAAGCCGGTAGATGTAATAACCCTGCAGAACAGGCTCCGCGAGAAGGACGTGCCGCCGGAGGTGAGCAGTCTGGAGTTTATCGGAGATTTGCTCACGTCTGTTTCCACCTCGGCCAATGTCAAGCATTATGCCAATATTGTGGCGGAGAAGGCCACTCTGCGCAAGCTGATACGTCTAAATGAGCAGATAGCCAATACCTGCTATGCCGGGAAGGAAAAGCTGGAGGTGATCCTGGAGGATACCGAAAAAAAGGTTTTTGAGCTGGTACAGAGGAGAAATACCGGGGAGTTTGTTCCGATCAGGCAGGTGGTAATGAATGCCATGGACAGGATCGAAATGGCATCCAAAAGCAGTGGAAATGTAACCGGTATAGCCACGGGCTTTATTGATCTGGATTACAAAACCACAGGCTTTCAGAATTCTGACCTGATTTTGTTTGCCGCAAGGCCTTCCATGGGCAAGACGTCGTTTCTTCTCAATGTGATCCAGTATGTAGTATTTAAGACAGGCCTTACGGTGGCCATGTTTAGCCTGGAAATGAGTAAGGAGCAGATTGTAAACCAGTTATTTTCCATAGAGTCCAGAGTGGATTCCCAGCATCTGCGTACAGGAAATCTGTCCGATTCGGAATGGGAACAGCTCATAGAAAGCGCGGGGGTAATCGGGAACTCTAACCTGATTATTGATGATACGCCCGGAATCAGCATCTCGGAGCTTCGCTCCAAATGCCGGAAATACAAATTGGAGCATAATCTGAACCTGGTTATTATCGATTATCTTCAGCTCATGTCGGGGAGCGGCAGAGGCAACGAGTCCAGACAGCAGGAAATATCCGATATATCCCGTGCCCTGAAGGCTCTTGCAAGGGAGCTGAACGTACCGGTAGTGGCGCTTTCGCAGCTTAGCCGTGCGGTGGAACAAAGGCCGGACCACAGGCCGATGCTTTCGGATCTTCGAGAATCCGGGGCAATAGAGCAGGATGCGGATCTGGTTATGTTTCTTTATAGAGATGAGTATTACAATAAGGATTCGGAGAAGAGAGGGATTGCTGAGGTTATTATAGCAAAACAGAGAAGAGGGCCCATCGGCACAATAGAGCTGGCGTGGCTGCCTGATTTTACCAAATTCGCCAATCTTCAAAAATAATAAAATATTTACCTATTACGAAAGAGGACAAGCCCGGGAAAAGGGAAGTCCTTTTTTGTTTTGCAGATTGGCTTGTGAACTATGGCGGTGTTTAATTCTGGTAAGAAACATAGAGAGAAATTATTCAGAAAGGGGAATTTACAATGACACAGACAGAGAGGATTTACATGATTTCAGACGCAGCAAAGCAGGTGGAGGTGGAAGCTCATGTGCTCAGGTATTGGGAGGAGGAATTGGAGATACCAACGAAGAGGAATGAGATGGGGCATCGCTACTATACCGAGGAGGACATCAGGAGGTTTAGGAGGGTAAAGGAATTAAAGGAACAGGGGCTGCAACTGAAAGCAATCCGTCACATGTTCAAAAACGGTGATTTGCTTTCACCTGTCCTGTTATTTGATAAGAACGAAAAAAGCGAGGTGGAAGGTAAGGAAATGTCGGATGCGGAAGGAGTTCAGGGAGAAATGGATATGGCAAAGCGTCATGTGGTAATGGTGAAAAAGGGTGAATTCATGCCTGTCGAGGGAAAAACTATGGTTATGCCGGAGGAGAGCAGGGAGCAAAAGAGCTTAAGGCTTCAGCAGCTTCTGCGGGAAATGATTATGGAGGCCGTACAGAGCAATAATCAGGAGATGTGCCAGGAGATTAAGGAGGATGTTTTGAAAGAACTGGATTATCAATTCAGGCTTCAGGAGGAGAGAGAGGACGCAAGAGAGGAAGAACGTATCAAAATGCAGGAGGAGCATTATCAGCAGTTGGACGAGCTGCTTCGTTCGCTGAACAGACGGGGACGAAGAAACAGAAAGGTGAAAAAGGAAAGTACGCGTAAGGAGATGGAAGCGGTTTCGGAGAAGGCCAAGGAGGAAGAAAAGGAGAAGGATAAAGAAAAGGAAAAAACGGCTTCTAAGGGATTTCTAAGAAAAAAGCGTTCAATCGTATGATTGGACGCTTTAGAAGAACTCGTATTGCAGCTTTTATTCCTCGGAAATAGCGCCTACAGGGCATCCGCCGGCACAGGAACCGCAGCTAATGCAGGTATTGGGGTCGATCTCAAATTTGCCGTCCCCTTCGCTGATTGCGCCTACAGGACACTGACCTGCACAGGCACCGCAAGAAATACAAGCGTCGCTAATAACATATGCCATGATAATATCCTCCTTATTAATGTATCCATATACTTTCATCTAATTTTAATATAAAATCATGGGGAATACAAGCTTAATTTTCAATCTTTTCCTCGCGCATGTTTTCCTCACGGCGGGTGCGGATACCGTTTAATATGATTTCCTTCTTTTCTATGACCTTGTTTTTGTCCATAGCGGGAACACCGGCCAGCTTGTAGGGGATTCCCAGCTTCTGGTACTTGGTTTCGCCCATAGTGTGGTAGGGAAGCACATCCAGAGCCTTCAGGTTGGAAAACTGCCCGATGAAATAACCCAGCCTGAACAGGGATTCCTCGTCGTCTGTGATGCCGGGGACCACAACGTGGCGAATCCACATATCTACATGCTTCTCGTTTAAATAAGCTGCGAATGCCAGGATTCCGTCGTTGGGCTGGGCCGTCAGCTCTTTGTGCTTGTCAGGGTCGATGTGCTTGATGTCCAGCATAACAAGATCTGTCAGGGGCATCAGCTTATCGAGCTTGTCTATAAAGGCTTTGTTATCCGGCTTAAAGGCAATACCCGAAGAATCGATACAGGTATGGACATGGTTTGCCTTAGCGATCGTAAAAAGATCGGTCAGAAAATCGATTTGCATCAGAGGTTCGCCGCCGGTAACAGTAATACCGCCGTTTTTATAAAATTCTTCATTTCTTTTGTATTGCCTGAAAATTTCTTCCGGCTCCATCATGGTGCCGCCGCTCATGGACCAGGTGTCCGGATTATGGCAATAGGCACAGCGCATGGGACAACCCTGTACGAATACCACAAAACGGGTTCCGGGGCCGTCCACGGTGCCGAAGCTTTCTAAAGAATGAATTCTGCCTTGCATATAAAGACCTCCTGTTGTTGAATAAAACCCTCCGGCCAGAATGACCGGAGGGTCTGTCAGCAGAACATATTTTGCTGATTTTGTCCCAGGACAAATGCTTCTTAGATAGACTCATGGAAGGTACGGGAAATAACGTCAGCCTGCTGTTCGGGTGTTAACTTGATGAAGTTAACAGCATATCCGGAAACACGGATTGTAAGCTGAGGATAGTTCTCGGGATGCTTCTGAGCGTCCAGTAACATGTCTCTGTTTAATACATTTACGTTAAGGTGGTGTCCGCCCTTTGTAGCGTAACCGTCTAACAATGATACTAAGTTATCTACCTGTGCTGTGCTTGATGCCATGGTAATTTACCTCCTATTTTAAATTAATGAAAATCGTCTAAACCGTCCTCCAGGGTAGGTACACTGCATGCCAGCGGAGTTCTGGAGCAATCCGTACATCCCATGGTCTGGACATTTTTTGACTCCTCTTTTGACTCGTCGTAGTCCACATTTACGTGTCCCACACCCATTGCCATGCCGGAATCCAGCATCTTTACAAGATCGTCAATCATTTTTTTGTCATCCATTACATTGCACCTCCCGGAAATCCTGATCTGCCTGCCCGCTTTGGCGGGCAGACAAAAACAGGTTTAAATTTTGTCTGATTATTTGTTCAGATCAAGTTCAATATCGCCTGCAAATACCTGATCTTCCTTGCCCAGAGCTCCGGGGATGATGGTAAAGGTATTGGAGATACCATCCTGCGCATCATTGAAAGGAAGCTTGGATACAGAAGATAAGGAAGCTACTGCACCGTGAGTATCACGTCCGTGCATCGGGTTAGCGCCGGGTGCGAAAGGCTGGCCTTTCTTACGTCCGTCAGGTGTATTTCCTGTTGCCTTACCATAAGTTACATTGGATGTAATGGTAAGGATGGAGGTAGTGGGAACGCCGTTCCTGTAGGTATGGTGTCTTCTGATGGCGGTCATGAATTTGTGGACAACGTCCTGAGCAATGCTGTCAACGCGGTCGTCATCATTACCGTATTTAGGGAATTCACCGGTGGTCTTGAAGTCTACGATAATTCCGTCTTCATCCCTTACAGGCTCAACCTTGGCATACTTGATTGCGGATAAGGAGTCGGCCACGATGGAAAGACCGGCAACACCTGTTGCAAAGTAACGCTTAACATCTCTGTCATGAAGGGCCATCTCGGCTCTCTCATAGCAGTATTTGTCATGCATATAATGAATGATATTCAGAGTGTTAACGTAAACGTCTGCCTGCCATTCCACCATATCGATAAATTTGCTGTATACATCATCGTAATCAAGAACGTCGCCGGTTACAGGACGGTATTTAGGTCCAACCTGCTTCTTGGTAACCTCATCTACGCCGCCGTTAAGAGCGTAAAGCAGACATTTTGCAAGGTTTGCACGGGCTCCGAAGAACTGCATTTCCTTACCGATTACCATGGAGGATACACAGCATGCGATACCGTAGTCATCACCGTGGGTCACTCTCATAAGGTCGTCGTTCTCATACTGGATGGAAGAGGTCTGGATTGACATCTTAGCGCAGTATTTCTTCCAGTTCTCAGGAAGCCTTGTGGACCAGAGAACAGTAAGGTTAGGCTCAGGACTGGGTCCTAAGTTGGTCAGAGTGTGCAGATAACGGAAGCTCATCTTTGTTACAAGGTGACGTCCGTCCACACCTACACCGCCGAGGGACTCGGTTACCCAAACGGGATCGCCTGCGAAAATCTGGTTGTACTCGGGAGTACGTGCGAATTTTACGCAGCGCAGCTTCATGATGAAGTGGTCAACGAATTCCTGGATTTCCTGCTCGGTAAAGGTACCGTTTGCAAGATCTCTTTCAGCGTAGCAGTCAAGGAAGGTAGAGGTACGGCCCAGAGACATAGCGGCGCCGTTCTGTTCCTTAACAGAACACAAATATCCAAAATAAGTAGCCTGGATTGCTTCCTTTACGTTGGTAGAAGGCTTGGAAATATCACAGCCATAGGAAGCAGCCATTTCTTTCATCATCTTAAGGGCAACCATCTGCTCGGAGAGCTCTTCACGAAGACGGATTACCTCATCGGTCATAACACGTCCGGTGGAGTCCTTCTGTGCCTGCTTGTCTTCGATCAGTCTGTCAATACCGTACAGAGCCACACGTCTGTAATCGCCGATGATACGTCCGCGTCCGTAAGCATCCGGAAGACCTGTGATGATATGAGCGGAACGGCAGGCTCTCATCTCTGCATTGTAAGCGTCGAAACATCCTGCGTTATGTGTCTTTCTGTGTGTAGAGAAAAATTCGCTGATTTCGGGGTCTACCTCGTAGCCGTTGTCAGAGCAGGCTTTCTCAGCCATTCTGATACCGCCGTAAGGCTGAAGGGAACGCTTGAAGGGCTTATCTGTCTGGAAACCCACAATTGTTTCCTTGGATTTGTCAAGGTAACCAGGGCCGTGTGATGTGATGGTGGATACAACCTTGGTATCCATGTCAAGAACGCCGCCTGCTTCACGCTCCTGTTTCTGCAGTTCAAGTACCATCTGCCATAAATCTTTTGTGTTTTGTGTAGCTTCGGCTAAGAAGGACTCATCGCCTTCATAGGGATGATAATTTTTCTGGATGAAGTCACGTACATTAACTTCATTTTCCCACTTGCCGCCTACAAAATCTTTCCATTCTGGTCTCATTTTGCGTAAGCCTCCTCGATTAAATGATGAATTTATTTGTGCATAAAAATCATGCGATTACCGTAATTTCATTATATGTTACAAAGTCATTATGAGTCAAGGCAAAGAGTGTACTTTTTTATGAACAAGGTACGGATTTAAGGGAAATTTTATAATTTTTTTGTTATAAATGTGTATGCTGAAAGCTTTGATAATAGTCTTGTCAGAAAGTGGGTAAAGTATTATACTGAAAACGGTTCCAAACAACGGCTGTAAGAGAAAAGACATAAATAAGGAGGTTAGATGATATGGCACAGATTACCAAAGAAATGACGATTGGCGAAATCCTGAGAACCAATCCGGATGTTGCACCGATTCTTATGGAGGCCGGGATGCACTGTCTTGGGTGTCCTTCCGCCCAGGGAGAGAGCCTTGAGGAAGCAGCCATGGTTCACGGCATGGACATCAATGATCTGATGAAAAAAATCGAGGCGATTTAAATCAAGGCGCTTTAAGATTGGAGCGCATTACGACGAAGGCGTTTAAAGAATGTCTGTCTGGTAAAGATGTAAGCCGGCACCTTGTGTGCCGGCTTATTCAGTGTGCCCGCGGTGGGAGCACATTATTGTCCGCAATATTCAGAGCTGAGACAAGGACTGCAATGCGGTATTTTGAATGATTGGCTCAAAGTGTTCCTCCAGATATGCAATGGAAGCGGGTACGGACCGAACGCCTGCCCCATATTCGGAAAGAATATTGCATATTTTGTTGAACTGAGCAGGAGTGTGATCACTCTTTGACAGGGCCAGCAGGTAGGAGCCGTCCTCCTGCTTATATAGGGAGTTTATCCCCTTGTAATAAGTGGAAAGTACATGGGCGGAGCCGATAACCTCGCGCAGACTGTCAAAGGAGTAAATCCTGGTCAGATCCACAGGGACGGCAGAACCGGCAGAGGCGGCAAGTTTCTTTTGGAGGGCATTTTTGAAAGAATGCTTCGCCTCCTCAAGGCCCGCGTTGCTTTCGGCGGCGGTTTGTGTCTGTTCAGAGGCATTCCCTGTTTTGCTGTTCTGGATTTTTTTGAACAGATCCAGAACATCGTCGGCGCCTTCCGCGATCGTGTCCAGAACATCGTCTAAGGTATTGCCGTCTTCATGGACGGAGGGGGCAAACTTGGAAAAACGGGTGTCAAGCTCGTCAGGATCCTCTACCTTGGTGATGATCAGGACGATGCATTCGGAATTTAACGGGATTGCTTCTATCATTAAAGGAATATCTTCTGCTTCGAATCCAAATTCAAAAGATGCCTGCTGCATCATATCACGGAAAAGATCTTTGGCTTTTTCGGTACCGTAAGCAAGTTCGCTGAGCTTTAATTCTCTGTCAGCCAGGTCTTCTCTGGTAAGGGTACAGCGAATTTGATGATCATTTACTTTTTCAATTTTCATATTATCACATCCTCTTACTATATAAGATACTGTTATCTTGTTGTTTGGTGACAAATACAGTCACTTAAAAATATATTATACTTTGAACGAATTTAAGTAAATAGGACAAAAAAACAGTTTAAAAAAATTTTATAAATTATTGATTTTTGGCAAATTTGTTAAAAATCAATAAAAAATATTATTTTGCACTTGTATTTTTTGGAAATAAATACTATAATCAGGTTCGTGAGATGCTTCCGGATAAATCTGTATCGGGAGGAGGCATTGGTTTTTGGTATTATTTACACGAATCTAAACAAATTAAATCACAAGGAAACGGCCCGGGATAAAGGAAAGCATCAGAAATTCCGGCCGGCTTTGTCTAAATCCCTTCGAGCCTTTGGGCTCTGTAATCATTTTATTCTGCCATTCATTTATTTATAACGAAGGGATGTCTACAGGCTTCGTGCCTGTCGCGAATATTTCTATAGAATTTCACCTATTATAATTCACCCCTATCGGAAGTTCGCAGCGGTATTTTATTAGTTAGATACGTATCCGGCATCTTACCTGTTTCTATTATCGTCATTATTATTGAAACTATAATCAGCTTCGGGATTAATTTATCTTTTTGACATGACATATCGCGGAATCCTTTTGGAAAATGTCAGAAAATGTATCCCGAAGCAGATGGGAGGAGCTATGACTTCAAAATGCGAAGACGATTCCGTGTTGTTAAGGGCAAGGCTTGGGAAGATGGAAAAGGAAGGGATTAAACTGTTTTTAAATGGCGTTCCGTCCACTACGGAGTATATTGTAAAAAAATGTATTGAGGAAGACACAGTTTATATGCCGGACTATGTAACCGATGAATGCGGAAGAATAAAAGAGATCAGGTATGACAAAATATCTGCGGATAAATAAATGTCTCCTGTCTGCAAAAGAGCGGCTGTTCATGGATTGGGAGGCAGAAAGCCCCTTATAGCGATAAGCAGCCACGAATCCATCGGCAGCCGCGGCAAAAAGAGTTGGAAATCCGCGGATATTTACAGGTTTGTACCAAAAATAAAATGTTATAAAAAGTCAAAATTAGTAATGACGGTGTAGGAATTGTTTGCTATAATATAGGGCGATTGGAGGTTACGGGATGAAGAAAAAGATAATACCTGTTTTGATTGCAATCGTCCTTATTATAGTAATCGGAGGCGTGAGCTTTGGGATAAAATTTATGGGAAAGTACTCGTATACAAAGGAGCGGGCTGATTTAAACGCTTACTTTGGTATGGGAGAGGAGCGGGATACGGCCATTGTTTTGCAGGACGAGCTGATAGAAGAGAGGAGCCTGCTTGCAGACGGAACCTACTATGTGGAGTTAAGCACGGCCCATAAATACTTTAACGACCGTTTTTATGAGGATAAGAAAGAAGGGCTTCTGCTGTACACGCTTCCTGATGATATAATCAGAAACGAGATCGGAAGCAGCCAGGTGGACAGCGGGGAGGGCTCTGAGACGCTTCCGTATGTTCCTGCCAGATATGAAGGGGAGAAATTGTATATAGCTCTTGATTATGTGAAGCGGTATGCTAATTTTTCTTATGAAAGCTTTACAGAGCCAAACCGTCTGCAGATTTATACACAGTGGGATGAAAAGCAGATAGCCGAAATCAGCAAAAGCACAGCGGTCAGAATTCTGGGAGGAGTAAAGAGCGAAATCCTCAGGGATGTGGAAGCCGGCGAGAAGGTAACGGTACTTGAGCAGATGGAGACCTGGAGTAAGGTCAAGACAGCGGATTCCATAATCGGCTATGTCGAAAATAAACGTCTCTCGGATACCAGGGCAGAGCTTCCCATTCCGGTAACGGATTATACAGAGCCGGAGTATACAAGCCTGACCAGGGATCACAAAATTAATATGGGGTGGCATTCGATTGCGTCTGAGCCCGGCAACGGTACCTTTGAGCAGGTGACTGCAAACACGAAAGGGCTCAATGTAATTTCCCCCACCTGGTTTAAGCTGAGCGATAACGAGGGAAACTTTACCAGCTTTGCAAGCCGCAGCTATGTAGACAAGGCCCACGATATGGGACTTGAGGTTTGGGCGCTGGTTGAAAATATAGAGTATAAAGACGCGATTAATATGTATGAGATTCTTTCCTCCACAACCACCAGGGGGAAGCTGATTGACGGACTTATGAGCGAGGTACTCTCCTGCGGCGCCGATGGAATTAATGTGGACTTTGAGCTGATCAGTACAGACTGCGGGGAGCATTTTATAGAATTTATACGGGAATTGTCCATCTCCTGCCGGAAAAACGGGATTGTGCTGTCTGTAGACAACTATGTTCCCCGGGGGGATACCCACCATTACGACAGGCAGGAGCAGGGAATCGTAGCGGACTATGTAGTGATCATGGGGTATGACGAGCACTATGCCGGAAGCTCTGAGGCCGGGAGCGTAGCATCTATAGATTTTGTGGAGGAGGGCATTGAGCGGACGGTGGAGCAGGTGCCTGCGCATAAAGTGATTAATGCAATTCCTTTTTATACAAGGATTTGGGAGACGGCGGATGGCAAGCTCAGCAGCCAGGCGGTAGGCATGTCTGTGGCGGAGGAATATGTAAGAGATCATAATATTGCAGTAGAATGGGATGAAGAGACCTGTCAGAATTATGGGGAATATACGGAGGGAGGAAGCCTTTTCCAGATATGGTTAGAGGATGCAAGTTCAATAGAGGTGAAGCTTAATATCATGGAGAAGTATCAGGTCGGCGGTGTGGCAAGCTGGAGGCTTGGCTACGAGAAGCCGGAAATATGGGATGTGATCGGTGCATATCTCAGCAGATAAAACAGAAAAATAATACGCAGCGGACAAAATGCTCCCTGAGCTGACCGCTGTTCATTTAGGATAAGCTGCAGGTCTACCTGCAGCTTATTTTTCATAAATATTAGGGAGGTATATTGCGGCGAGGCGCTAAGTGACGGAGAATCAGAACAGGATTTTAAAGCTGGTGATGGTAGGGATACTGATGGTATCCATGTTTGTGGTGGCGAGAGAAGGAGCGGTTTATGTGACTTCCCTGCAGGTGGAGAATAAAAGCAGAGCCTGTGTGGTGATCGACGCCGGACACGGAGGCTCCGACCCCGGCAAGGTGGGGATAAACAATCAACTGGAAAAAGAGATTAACCTGAAAATAGCGGAAATTTTAAAGGATTTTTTGCAGGCGGAGGGGATTGAAGTGATAATGACCCGTGAGAGTGACGCCGGGCTTTATGATGAAGACGCATCCAATAAAAAAGTCCAGGACATGAAGCGAAGGCTTGAGATCATCGAAAAGGCAGATCCTGTGATCGTGGTGAGTATCCATCAGAACAGTTACCACGAGGAATATGTGAAAGGCGCTCAGGTTTTTTATTATACCACCAGCGAAAGCGGCAGGCAGTTGGCGGAGGTGATACAGGAACAGCTCAGAAGCTTTGATCCCGACAACAGGCGGGAGGCAAAGGGGAATGACACTTATTTTCTGCTGAAGAAGACTTCAAAGCCGATTGTGATTGTGGAGTGCGGATTTTTGTCCAACCGTGAGGAGGCGGAAAAGCTTTCCTCTGCTCTGTTTCAGGAAAAAATGGCATGGAACATTCATATGGGGATTATGAAATATTTGAATCAGAACAGGGAAAAATAATGCTCTGTGATGCTATGGATTTATATGGATAGAATCACAATTATTTGAAGCAAAGGAACTGTATTTTGCGGATTTTTTGAATAAAAGTAGGACGGTTGACGCGATATTAATTATATGATTTAATGGATTATATCTTCATGGAGAATATAATTTAATCACAAAATGCTGTAAAAATAGGGGATATTTATAAAATTTATAGCAAAACGCACAAATACACAACGTATGATAAATTGAGAGGAAGGTGTTTGGTTTTTATGAAAAAGCGTAATAAATGGTTAAGTATGTTTCTTGTCATAACAATCATGATTTCGTTACTGTCAGGATGCGGAGCCGGGAAAGAAGATAGCAGCAGCGGCACAAACAATGCTAAGACCGATGCAGCTTCGAAAACAGAGGCGGAAACCGATACGGGAAGCGGCGCCGCGGCGCAGGCAGCTTTGCCGGAAATCATCGCACAGGCGAAAGCAGACGGCAACTTTAACGAAGAGGGATTTCCGCTTGTAAATGAGACCGTAAAAAAGACGATCATGATAAGAAAGCCAGGCAACATCGGCGATGTTGAGAAAATGGAGACTTTGAATTACATTGCCGAAAAAATGAATCTTGAAATCGAGTGGATTGTTGTCGGCGCCGACGGCTGGGATGAGCGTATCAATTTAATGCTGTCAACAAATGACCTGCCGGATATTATCATGAAAGGCACGATTCCCAACCTGTCTGCCGCAATTGAGGACGGCCAGGTGATTGCGGTCGATGAATTGATGGAATATTATTCTGACGGAATAAAGCCTCTTTTGGAAGAATATCCGGGCGTTGATATTTCGGCGAGGGCTTCTGACGGAAAGTTATATACACTGCCGGGAATCAACACCCTGCGGCCAAACCTGACAAGCCACAGAAATCTTTGGATTAATCGGCAATGGCTTGATAATCTGGGATTGGAGGTTCCGGCTACAACAGAGGAGCTGTTGGACGTATTGCGCGCATTCCGTGACGGGGATCCGAATGGCAACGGGAATGCAGCCGACGAAATTCCCTATGCGGTTGAGGATTCCGGCGCGACCCATAACGGCAGGGCGGATATTATCTCCGGGCTGTTTGGCCTGTACTATAATATGGGCTATGAAAACATCAGGTTAGAGGGAGGTAAGGTCAGCTTTCTGAAAAATACCGATGAATGGAAAGAAGTTCTTAAATATATGAATACCATGTATATGGAAGGCCTTATGGATAACGAGATATATACACAGACCGGCGATATGTCGATTGCCAAAATTTCTTCCGGTAATGTGGGAGTATTCGGTTTGTCTTCAGACGATCTTTTTACAACGGTGAGCGATCAGTATGTTGCGCTTGCGCCTGTACAGAGCCCCAATGGAAAGACCCCCGTTATTCAGCTTGCGTCAAACAGTATGGGGAGTAATACGTTTATTACTTCGGCAGATGAAACACCCTGGGTATCCTTCCGATTCCTTGACTATTTCTTTACGGAAGAGGGCTCTATGACGGTTGGCTGCTTCAATGAAGATCTGATCGGGGCCACCTGTCAGAAAAATGAGGACGGATCATGGGACTATTCGGATGAGATGATCAATGATGAGCGTGGTGTGGCAGTAGCGGTAGGAGATGCCTGTCCTCTTCCCGGCGGTGGGTTTGGTTATTGGCGGAATGAAAATAACTCAAACTATATCTATTCCGCAAAGGTGCAGGAAAATGTTCCTGTATGGGAGCCTTACTATCAGGCAGACCCGGTATACGGAACTCCTTTGTTTGATTCGGAAACTCAGGAGAACGTCGATGAGATTAAAACGGATCTTGACGTCTATGTATCTGAGTGTCAGGCGAAATTCATTACAGGTGAGATGAGCTTTGATGATTGGGACAAGTACTGCGCTACATTGGAAAGCCTTAGGGTGGATGAACTGGTTTCCTATTATCAGGCTTACTATGATTCCCTTCAGTAATATCGGCGCCAGCTTACTTTTACTTTGATGGGGGCAGCATCCCCCATCAAAGTTTATAACTATTAAGCATAAAATTTTGTGCGATACAAAGGAGGTTTAGTAATATGCCGCCATCTGAAACGAAAAAGAAGCCTTTGTGGAAACGTATGGCATCATGCAAGGAACTGTATTTAATGCTCCTGATTCCAGTCGTATGGTATATTGTATTTCTATATACGCCAATGTACGGTATTATCATCGCCTTTAAGGATTATCGGGCGGCGAAAGGAATATGGGGCAGCGAGTGGGTCGGATTCAAGCATTTTGACCGGTTTTTCAGCGGCTTTTATTTTGACCGGATTGTTGGAAATACGTTGATTATCAATATTCTGGCTCTTTTGTTTGGCTTTCCTTTCCCGATCTTTTTTGCCCTGCTGCTGGGAGAACTGCGAAGCACCAGATTCAGAAAAGTGCTACAGAATGTGGCTTATATTCCCCATTTCCTTTCTGCCGTTATCATTGTCAGTGTCATGCAATTGATTTTTAATCCCAATACAGGCGTATACAATATGATCCGTCAATTTTTGGGACTTGCTACGACAAACTATTTTGCTTCTGTAAAGGCCTTTAAGCCAATGTATATCGTATCGGGCATCTGGCAGAATATGGGGTGGGACGCGATCCTTTATATCGCCGCTCTGGCAGGGATCGACACGGCTCTCTACGAGGCGGCGTCGATAGACGGGGCGGGCAGGCTGCAGAAAATCTGGCATATTTCGCTTCCCGGAATCAGCAGTACAATCACGATCATGCTGCTGCTCCGCTGCGGGCAGATTATGAACATAGGATACGAAAAGGTGCTTCTGATGCAAAACAGCCTGAATCAGGCATCCAGCGATGTGATTTCCACTTATGTATATCGTGTCGGTATTCTTGAAGGCAATTTCGATTATTCAACCGCAATCAGCCTTTTCAATTCCGTATGTAATATTGTTCTTCTTGTGATTGCGAATTTTATAGCAAAACGGGTGAATGAAACGAGTTTATGGTAGGGAGGTTGATAATGAAACAGAAAGCGAAAAGGAAAAAAGAAGCTCCGCAGGATAAAGCAGTCCATATCTTTTTTGAGATCGTAGGAATTCTGATTTTGATGATAGAAGCTTATCCTTTGATCTATGTGCTCAGCGCGTCTTTTAGCTCTTCGGATGCAATATCGCTGGGAAAGGTTTTCCTGTGGCCGGTGGAATTCAGTCTGGAAGGTTATAAGATGCTGGTCAAAAATTCACAGATTTTGACAGGTTTTAAAAACAGTATGATCTATTTGGTGGTAGGCATCGTAATTAATATGGTTCTGACGATGCTGCTGGCATTTCCGCTCTCGAGAAAGGAACTGCCCGGGAGGAGCCTGATCACCATCTTTGTTGCGGCTACCATGTATATTAGCGGTGGGCTGATTCCGACTTATCTGCTTGTGAGCAAATTGAATATGGTTGATACTCTCTGGGGGTTGATACTGCCGACTGCCATTTCCACAACGAATATGATCATAATGCGGACTTACTTTACCTCCACGATACCGGAGGAGCTCAGAGAGGCATCTTTTCTGGACGGGTGCGGCTATATGGAATATTTTCTTAAAATCGTTATTCCGTTGTCAGCTCCTATTCTGGCGGTGATTGCCCTGTACTATGCAGTCGGCTCCTGGAATACGTACTTCAATGCATTAATTTATCTGCGCTCATCGGATAAGGCAAATCTTCAGTTGGTATTGAGGGATATTCTTCTGGCGAATCAGGTGAGCTCGGGGGACGGATCTTATGCGGAGAATTCGAAGCTTGGCGTTACAATTAAATATGCGGTTATCGTGACCGGATGCGTTCCGATGCTGGCGATCTATCCGTTTGTCCAGCGTCATTTTACCAAGGGTGTTATGATCGGATCAATAAAGGGGTGAAACCCGTGAAAATAAAATGTAGAAATATAGAGTCTGGAGGACATATGAGATGAAACAATCCTGCTATGAAGCGTGGAATCAGGAATTGAAAGAACAACAGATTGAAAAGGTACAGTTTTATCGCTGCCGGGCAAGGTATCCAAGGCTGCATGGAAAGAATGCGATCAGGGGCTATCATGGGTTCGGCGGGGAAATTGCCGTTGCAAAGCTGACAACAAAAAGCGGAATTTCCGGCTGGGGACAGTTAAGCGAGGAATTCAATGAGGCAAAAAAATACATAGAATTGTTAAAAGAACGTCCTTATACCGAGTTTTTTGACGCTCAGACGGGTATTTTGGATGAAAGGCTGAAAGCGTTTGATATTCCCCTGCATGATCTGGCGGGAAAAATCCTGGGAATTCCGGTGTGCCGGATGCTCTCGCCGGAGTCGGTGCTCAGGGCTCCCGTGTATGACGGGGCGATTTATATGAATGATATTATTCCAGAAGACGCTCCTTTTGGCGCAGATCATGTGATAGAGGAATGCATAAATGATGTGCGGCTGGGGCATACAATTCTTAAAGTAAAAATCGGAAGAAGCCATCAATGGATGGAACATGAGGAAGGACTGGCAAGGGATATTGAAATTGTCAGTAAAATTCATGAGACTTTGCCGGGGACAGAAATTATGGTCGATGCAAATGACGGGTATAGTCTGGAGGATGCCATAGCTTTCCTTGAGGGAATCGGAGATGTGCAGATATTTTGGTTTGAAGAGCCGTTCCGGGAGGAAGAAGAACAAAATCGCCTGCTGAAGACCTATTTGCAAAAAGAGCGGCCCAGAACCTTAATAGCAGACGGCGAATCTATGACAGACATCCCTCTGCTGAGAGATCTGGCTAAAAAAGGTTTACTTGACGTATGGCAGCCGGATGTTTGCGGATACGGCTTCACGAAATGGCGGACCTTGATGAAAGAGATCAGTGAAAACGGCTGGCTGGCCTCTCCTCATGCCTGGGGCAATGTGACAAAAACGCATTACTGCGCCCATCTTGCTGCGGCATATCCTCACCATATTCCCTGTGTGGAGGCTGTTCTGGGAACCATAGAGGGGATAGATTTCAGCGATTATCGTTTAGAAAGGGGAGTAGTACAGATTCCGGATAAGCCTGGCTTTGGCATGGAACTTGTCTGGGCTTCCGAAATATAGACAGGGAGGACATGTGATGGCGGATAATGGAAATAAAATAGCCAGGTTCAATTTAAATGACGAACAGGGCCTAAGGGCAGTGGCGCGGGCGCTTTCGTCGGAAATAAGGCTTGCTATTCTCAGAACGCTGCAGACCGGGAATAAAAGTATAGGAGAGCTTTCCGAGGCTTTGCAGGTTCCCATGTCTACCATTTCAACTTCAGTAAGCATTTTGGCAGAAGCCGGGTTGATTATTACGCAATATAAACCGCAGGAGCATGGGGTACTGAAGCTTTGCTCCCAGTCCCTGTCACGAGTGGTTCTCGATCTGAGCAGCGACGCATCCGCCGAAACGGGTGAAAAAAGCAAAAGCCTTACCATGAATATGCCGGTAGGATGTTATTCGGATGCGCAGAATATTACGTCAACCTGTGGCTTGTGCAGTGAATACAGTATAATAGGGGAAAAAGACGTCACACTTTCCTTCTTTCATCCGGACAGGTTTTCCGCTCAGAGAATCTGGTTTCACTCGGGTTTTGTGGAGTATCGTTTCTCGTTTGCGTTTATGAACAATATCGAGTTCAAATGGCTGGAGATTTCTTTTGAAACCTGTTCGGAAGCACCGATGTACCGTGATCCGTGGAAGAGTGATATTGATGTCTTTGTGAATGGAAAAGAGCTTGGAATATTTGAGAGCCCCTGCGACTGCGGCGGTGTCCGCGGGGCGCTGACTCCCTCCTGGATCAGTGTCCTGTCAACCCAGTACGGTTTTTTAAAAACATGGCGGGTGGATGAGAGGGGGACATATCTGGATGGTATCAGAATTAATGAGATTACAATATTTGACATTAATTTTGCTGACCTGCCATACATCAGCGTTAAGATCGGAGTCGCAGAGGATGCGACCCATGTGGGCGGAATCAACATATTCGGAGATAAATACGGAAATTATCCCCAGCCCTTAGTGTTGAAGGTGGGGTATCAGTTGGAGAGGTGAACTTCGCGTTATGAATTGAGAAAATGGCGCAGGCCGCGGAAGAGATGGTGCGGGCTTACGCCATTTTTCAATAAAAGATCAGTTGCTTATATTTTGCTTTGATGCTTCGGAAAAGGAAATCATCAGGTCATTTTTTTTCATAAACAACAGGCCGAAGGAGCCCGGGCCGCAGTTGCAGGCAATGGCGGAGGAAGCCTTTTGTAAATAGATTCTCTCAAAGGGACAGTACTGCTGCACCAGCGTCTGGATGCGTCCAAGCTGTTCCTTGGTCATTCCGGCATATGTGATGAACAGGACGCGGCGGTCAATGTCTGAGGGATTCATAAGTGCTTTTCGGATATAACGCCGTGCCACGTGGGTGAAGTCTCCCATTTTCAGATCGCCTACTATCATCCGGCTTTTGCGCAGGACAATAACGGGATGGAGCAGCAGCGCGTCGCAGAGAACCTGTATCCTTTTGGGAATCTTTCCTGCCTGACACATCATATGTGTGCTGTCGATGATAAAGGCGGAGGAAATAAAATGCCTTAATCTTTTTACGGCTTTTACAATTTCTGCTTTAGGAACATGGTTTTCCGCCATGGAGGCTGCATAGAGCACGGACAGCCCCAAACTGCTGGAAAGATGTCCGGAATCCAGCACGGTAACATTTTCAAAGGATTTTGCCGCCTCCAGGGCGTTTGCGTAGCCCTGGCTGACGTGTTTGGCCATAGTAATATGAATAACATTCTGAGCCTCGGTGAGCTTCTCCGCAAAAAATCTTTCATAATCCTCTATGTCAGGGGCTTGGGAGTAACCATCCTTGCCCTGGGCTATATGAGAGAGAAGCTCGTCGGCAGAGAGCTCCAGATTATCCAGAAAACGGCCCTCTTTGGTACAGATGTAGTAAGGGCATACGGAAATACCGAATTCCCGTACCAGAGCCGGAGGAAGGTCGCATACGCTGTCCGTTGTAATGACCAGGGAGAGTCTTTTGGCCTGCTCGAAGATCAGTACGTCCTTTCCGATTTCGGAGGAGCTGTCTTCATCCTGAAGCTTTACCAGCTCCTTGGGTAAAATACTGAGGACGGCCGCCTCCAGCAGAGCGCCGCTGACCGGTTTGGCCAGATAACCGCTGAAGCCTTCCTTCCGGTAGAGAAGCTGATTGTTGCTTCCGGCGTTGGCGGTCAGGGCGATTACCGGCACATTCTGGCAAAGGCCTGCCGGCTGCATACGCAGGGCATGGAGACATTCTATTCCGTCCATTTCGGGCATCAAATGATCCATCAGAATAACATCATAATGTTGATATTGTGTCAGCTTCAGACATTCCGCGCCGCTGAGCGCCGTGTCGATCTGGACCTTGGTATCCAGAAGCAGCTTGCGGACCACCTTCAGGTTCATTTCATTGTCGTCCACTACGAGCAGATGGGCTTCCGGCGCTTCAAAGCTTTGGTGGTACTGTTCTCCCTCGTGAACCTTTGAGCGGGAAGCAAGGGTAAAGGTTCCAAGCTCTTTATCATCTACAATATCCTGCTCCAGCATAACAAGAAAGGTGGAGCCCTTGGTATACACGCTGTTGACGCTGATTTCTCCTCCCATCAGCTCCACAAGCTGGTGGACGATACTCAATCCCAGGCCGGTTCCCTCAATATGGCGGTTTTTCTCTTCGTCTACCCGCTTAAAGGCGTTAAAAATATAGGGGATATTCTCTTTTTTTACGCCCTGTCCGGTGTCCTCCACGGAATACCAGACGCGTACTCTGTTAAGGGCCAGGCGTTCGCAGCGGACAGAAAGGGTAATCGACCCCTCATAGGTATATTTCACGGCATTGTTCAGCAGATTGATCAACACCTGCTTGATGCGCACCTCGTCGCCGCAAAGCATACTTGGAATTGAGGAATCTACATGGAGCCGGAATTCCAGCCCTTTTTCCTTGGCCTTGATCCATATCATATTGACTATTTCCGAAAAAAGCGGGCCTGTTTCATAGGAAACGTTTACGATCTCCATTTTTCCGGACTTGATCTTGGAAAGATCCAGAATATCATTGATCAGAGTGAGCAGCATTTTACTGGCCCCCTGGATATTTCTGGCATTTTCGGCAACCTCCTCGGAAATATCACCCCGGAGGATAATTTCGTTCAGACCGATAATCGTATTGATCGGTGTGCGGATCTCATGGCTCATGCTGGAGAAAAAATGATTCTCCGCCTTGTTCAGCTCTTCAATCTCCTTTTTTTGCTGCAGGGAGAGTTTGTTTTCCTCCTCATAGAGCCTGGTAAGAAATAAAAGAAGTACGCTGATCAGCGCGCCGACCAGAATAACGGAGGCGGCGGAATCAAAAAATGAATGATGCCTGGTATTCTGGGCGACAAATTGCGGATAATAAAAAGCGATATAATAGCAAAGCAGGGTTTCCCCTATACAGAACAGAAAAAATACGGCTTTGCGCCTTCCCTCCAGGGTCAGACTGATATAGATGAAGCAAAGTACAAACCATTCGGGCATTCCGCTGTAGAATCCGCCTGCGGTAAAAAAGCTTAAGGGAAAGAGCAAAAGGAGCAGTACCGAAATGAACGTGGCTCCTGCATGAATGCACTTTCTTTGAATACTCACCCTTACAATGGCATACATGCCTATAAGGCTTGCCGCCAGAATCAGCAGATTCAGGAAATTTTTTCCCATGGGCAGGATGATGACCAGGGCTACCATACAGACCCCCGTGACCACCTGGAACATACGCTCCCGGAGGCTGATCTTATGGTCAAACATGATTTTAAACCATTTTTTCAACATCGGGGGTTTCCTCCTCTCTTTCCGTTGTTTCGGCAATGCTCTCGCAGACTGTATCGTACAGGCAAAGCATTGCCGCATGATTCTGCCTGATATATTCTATGTCCCCGCTTTTCCCGGCAAGCTCTAAGGCTTTGGCCTTTTCGGAGAGCTGTTCGGCTCCGATGGTCAGCGCCGTACTTTTCAGCGCATGAACCTTGATGGCATAATCCGTCCAGTTAGCGGATTCATAGAGGGAGATAATTTCGGCTTTTTTTTCTGTGTGCTGAGAACAGAACATCTGCAGCATCTCCCTGTAAAAGTCTTCTTCCTGACAGCAATAATCTAACCCCATCTGCACGTTAATGCCCAGACTGACCAGGGCGGCGAAAGGAGAGGATGTCTCCTGGGGCGGAGCGGGCTGCGCCGAGGCGCTTTCGGCCAAAGCGGGTTCAGCGGAAGGAACCTCCTTAGGGGCGCTTTCGGCAGAAACAGGTTCACCCGGCAGTGTATCAGGAGCATCGGGAGATGAGTCGTAGCGCATACAGTGCTTTGGCAGCACCCGGCGCAATACCCGCTCCAGCACCGCCCGTTCAATGGGTTTGGGGATAAACTCGGTAAAGCCTTCGCTGCGGAACATTTCTCTTGCCCCGCTGATGGTATTTGCAGTCAGGGCAATCACAGGCAGATCCTGATAGATTCCGTTGTTGATTTCGCGGATTTTTTTCAGCGTTTCCACACCGTCAAATCCCGGCATCATGTGATCCAGGAAAATAATATCATAAGAAGGATTGCTGCTGCACTGGGCGATCGCCTCTCTGCCGCTGAGACAGGTGTCTACCTGTATCCCGTAGCTGCCCAGAACCCCTTTGGCGACTACCAGATTCATCTCCTCGTCATCCACGGCAAGAGCCCGCACTCCCACGCAGGAAAAGGGTCTGCGGCCTGCGGCCTGGGCCTCGTCAAACTCGTTTTTGTTTACTTCACCGTTAAGCAGGTTCACCACGGAAAGGGCAAAAAACGGTTTATGAATTACCAAAAGTTTGCTGTCCTGGTCAGGAATATAATCTTTTTCGGCGATGACCACTACCTGTAAAGTGGCCGCCAGTTCTTCATAATAAGAACTGTTTTCCTCGTATTCGGCCTGCGCGATAAATACATGAGTCAGTGGATGGCTGTTCTGGAGTCTGAGCAGTCCTTCAAAATTATGGGCCTGATAACCTTCAATACCAAGTCCTTCCACCATATGGAGAATCATGGTGTCGTAATAAACTCTGACCTCGTCACAACTGTATTTCTCCGGCCGGAAATAACATGCGATACAAAGCTGCTCCACATTGGGGATAGACATATTCGGAGAAGCGTCTTCCACACCCTGGGGGATTGTGATATGGGCTTCCAGTCCCTGGGAGCCCTGGCTGTCAAAACGGATAAAGCCGCCCATGGAGTGCAAAAGACCCCGGGCAATGGGCAGCCCCAGACCCAGGCCGCCGGCGAAGCGGCTGCTTCCCGAATCCGCCTGGTAAAAATCATCGCACATTTGTATGATCTGTGCGTCTGTCATTCCGATTCCCGTATCATAAATGTCAATGACAAGATTGACTCCGTAGCTCTCCTCCCGGGATTCGATGCGGATGTTAATACCGCCTTCCTCCGTGAACTTGATAGAATTTCCCAGCAGAATTTTGAGAATGTGGGAAATTTTTTCGGCATCCCCGATCAGCACCGAGGGTACTTTGGGATCTAAGTCGAAGACCATTTCGAGCTGGTGCCGGCTGTTCTGCATGGCGGTCGTGGTAATGACGTCGTTGAGTACGGAGGTAATCCAATAAGGCTCCCTGGCCGGGGTCAGCGTGCCCTCCACGATTTCGGTATAGTCCAGCATATTATTGATCTGATTGGATAAACGTTTGCCTGCCAGCAGGATGGAGAGCATATCTTCATGGATTTCAGGGGCGAGCTCTTTGGCCAGAATGACCTCGCTGATTCCCAGTACCATATTGATCGGTGTGCGCAGTTCATGGGATACATTGGATAAAAACTCGGCGTTCTGCCGTCCCGAGGTTTCAAGCTGGGCAAGGGTAGATTCCTGAATCTGCCGGGCCACGCGTCTTCTGTTGATCCGGTAGATGGCGATGGCGGCAGCTCCCGCTACAACGGAAGCTCCGAAGCCCAGACGTATGATGTTCTTTATGCCCATAACAGGAGTAATAGTATGTAGTATAAAAAATTGATAGAGCAGTTCCAGCAGATAGAGACCGGCCGTCATATAAAGCAGCCTTTTTTTGTTAAACATAGAAAAAACGAGAAGCAGCATACAGGCTACGGCAGGTATATCATGGAGAACAATATCATGTACTCCGAAAAAGAAAAAACCGATCATCAAAAGGCCTGCACAGAGGTTTTCGTAAAAGGTATCTGAGCCGACTCTTCCGATATGGAGAATCCATACAAGGGAATTGCCGATTACAATAATAGGAACCATCCATGCTTCCCAGGACATGGACAGTGTGAGTAGGATCAGCATCACGCCAAAGAGGGTGACAATGCTGGCCAGGAGCAGATGGATGCTTGTTTGTCCCTTTGTTCTCATTTTTTCTCAAGCCCCATCGCCACACGTTTGAGTAATTCCTGGGGAAGAAACGGCTTTTTCAGATAATTAACGGCTCCCAGGCTGATTGCGTTAAGTACGTCGTCCTCATCTCCGGACGCTGTGAGAAAAATGACGGGGGTATCTAATAAATAATCTTCCTTCATGCGACGGAAGGTCTCGATCCCGTCCATTTCCGGCATTGCAATATCAAGCAGGATCAGATCAATTTTTTTACCGCTGATTTTTTTCAGCGCCTCACGTCCTGACTCGGCAAGAAGTACGTCATATTGTTTCTCAAGGATCATTTTTGTCCTTTTCAGATTCATGGCATCGTCGTCCACGACCAGAATATGTTTTTGCATAAATATGCCTCCTTGTATTTATTTTCAGAAGTTTTCTTAAAATCTCACAAAATTTATTTTAAAATAGGATTTCGATAAAATCAAGTCCAATAATTTACAATATCCAAAGAAGTAATGAAATGGATATATTTGGTATCCTGCAGGGAGTATTCCGTGAAAATCCGTGGTATCTTATAGTTGACAGATGTATAAACAGTATGATTTATTATTAAATAGGTAACAGTGGGACATAAATATTTGAATTGCATGGTTTTGCGTGATAAAATGTGATAAAGTAAAGGCGATGGATTAATGGATACACAAGTAGTTAAAATGGATGAAGAACATATAGATGAACAAATCATACAAAAAGCCGGCAGGATCATCAGAACCGGCGGTCTGGTGGCGTTCCCTACGGAAACGGTGTACGGGCTGGGCGGGGATGCGCTTAATCCCGGGTCTGCCCAAAAGATTTATGCCGCCAAGGGAAGACCCTCCGACAATCCTCTGATTGTGCATATTGCGGACATGGAGGATCTTGCGAAAATCGTAAAAGAAATTCCCCAAACGGCCCGGATGCTGGCAGACAAATACTGGCCGGGGCCTCTTACCATGATTTTCGAGAAGGCAGACTGCGTTCCCTCAAAGACAACCGGAGGGCTTAATACGGTAGCGGTGCGTATGCCCTCAGGCCAGATCGCGAGAGCGCTGATCACGGCGGCCGGGGGATATATTGCGGCGCCCAGCGCAAACCGTTCGGGACGGCCCAGCCCTACCGCTGCCAGGCATGTGATAGAGGATATGGACGGCCGGGCAGAGATGATCATTGACGGAGGAGATGCGCAGATCGGGCTGGAATCCACAATCCTTGATCTGACAGGCGCAAGGCCTGTGATTTTGAGGCCGGGCTATGTCACGGAGGAAATGGTAAAGGAGACCATAGGCAGCATTGAAACGCAGCAGTCTGTCCCGGGGGATGGAGCCGCGCCTAAGGCTCCCGGCATGAAATACCGTCACTATGCTCCCAGAGGAGAGCTCACCATTGTGGAGGGGGCTGCCGGTCAGGTGATAAGCTTTATTAACGGGCAGCTAGAGCTGTCCGGGCAAAGGCAGGAGAGGACGGGCGTGATTGCAACCGACGAAACAAAGGACCGCTACCGGGCGGACAGCATAAAAAGCGTCGGGAAGCGTGAGGATGAGGCCCAGATAGCCAGAAGGATGTTCCGTATCCTGCGTGAGTTTGACGAGGAGGGCGTTCAGGTGATTTATGCGGAGGGCTTTGAGAATACAGGATTAGGGTGCGCGATTATGAACCGCCTTTTAAAGGCGGCAGGGCACCGGATTATCCAGTTGGATGAGGCCGGCACAAAAATATAAGCTGAGAAAAGAGGTAAGGGATGATAGCATTAGGCAGTGATCATGGCGGATATGATCTGAAATGTCAGGTGATAGAGCATTTGGAGGAAAGAGGGATTGCGTACAGGGATTTCGGCTGTTTTAACAAAGCCTCCTGCGACTATCCGGATTTTGGGAAGGCAGCGGCCAGGGCGGTTGCAGAGGGAGAGTGCGAAAAGGGGATCGTAGTATGTACAACCGGAATCGGGATTTCCATTGCGGCAAACAAGACTCCGGGGGTGCGGTGCGCCCTTTGTACGGATCCTTATCTTGCCAGAATGACAAGGCTTCACAATGATGCCAATATGCTTGCGCTTGGAGGCGGTGTCACGGGAAAGAACCTGGCATTGGAGATTGTGGACGTTTTTTTGGATACGGAGTTCTCGGAGGGAGAAAACCATATACGCAGGATCGGAAAGCTTGAAAATAACGAATAAGGGACAAAGGCGGGTGAATAGCTTGAAAGCTGGAAAAAAAGGTATTGCCGCAGTGGCGGCGGCAATTCTTTTGGCTTGTATTCTTCCTGTGTCGGCCCGGGCCGATAAGATTAAGGAGCTGGAGGAAGAGATCAATCAGAAGCAGGAAGAAAAAGAGCAGACCGAAAACGAAATTGATGAGAAAAAGGATGAACTGAGCGAGCTGAACCAGACGGCGGAGGGGCTGAAGGGACAGCTTAATTCCCTCAATGCCAACCTCACTGAGGTCAGTAACAACCTGGCAGAGCTGGAGGAGCGGATTAAAGACAAGAATGCGGAGATAGAGCAGACCCAGGCAGAGCTGGCCAATGCCAGAGAGGTGGAGGCAGCCCAGTATGCCGCCATGAAAAAGCGGGTTAAGTTCATGTATGAAAAGCGGGACTATATGCTTTTGGAGATTCTTTTCGGGTCTGAGAGTATGGCGGATTTTTTGAACCGCCATGAATACATTCAGCGTATATCGGAGTATGACAGAAAAAAGCTGGATGAATTCAAGGCTACCAGGGCCCAGATAGAGGAGACGGAAGCCCATCTTCAGCAGGAAAAGGAAGAGCTGGATGACCTGAAGGCTTCTGTGGAAGAGGAGCAGAGCCGTTACAGCGAGCTGGTCAATCAGACCTCCGGCAGGCTTTCGAATAAGCAGCGGGAGATTTCGGAGACGGAGACAGAGATGCTCGCCTATGAGAGGGAGCTGGAAGAGCAGAAAAATGACATTGCCCGGCTTCAGGAGGAGCTGGCGGAAGAAAGGAGGCTCTCTGAGCTGGCAGCGCGTTCGGCATGGAGAGATATTTCGGAGATCACCTTTGCGGAAGGAGACCGTTATCTGCTTGCCAATCTGATTTACTGCGAAGCAGGCAACCAGCCCTATGAAGGACAGGTCGCGGTGGGGGCGGTGGTTATGAACCGTGTTATGAGCTCGGTGTTTCCGGATACGGTGGTGGGGGTTATTTACCAAAACAAACAGTTCTCCCCGGTTGCCAGCGGCCGTCTGGCCTTGGCGCTTTCGGAGAATCATGCCACAGATGCCTGCTACAGGGCGGCGGATGCCGCCATGAGCGGAAATACCACAGTGGGGAACTGTCTTTTCTTCAGAACGCCCATTGACGGGCTTACGGGCCTTCAGATCGGCGGTCATATTTTCTATTGAGAGACAGGCGCGGCGGGCTGCTTTTCTATGTAAGCCTTTAACCGGTCAAAGCCGCCGGAATAAATGATTTGCAGTAATTTATCCAGATTCAGAAGACTCTGCTTAAGGGTGTCCAGAGAAATGGCCCGGGAGTTGAGAGCGGCTACAAGCTCGTCCAGATCGACCACCTTAACAAAGCCGTCGGGGTAGATAATCACGTCGGCCAGAAGGTCGGTAACGATCAGGGAATTGTCCCTGGGATGATAATCAAAGGTTACGATGTCGCAATACCAGAAGAGCAGTTCTCCGGATTGTCTGCAGAACTTGCTGACTTTAAAGCCCTCCTTGAGAAAATAGCAGGAGCTGCCGTGGTGGAGATCCTTTTTGGGGCGGAGTGTCTGCCAGGAGGTGACGATATGCTCTTCGTCACAGGAGAGGATAATGTCGTCCTTTAAAAGAATACATTCATCGGGGATAATGCGTCTGCGGTAGAGACTTAGATTGGTCATAAAACCTCCTTTGCCTGGGGAAGGAATGATAAGAAGTGCCCTATACGGAACCTTCCGCCGGGGAATCCTTGGGTTGATTATGTCAAATAGTACTATTAAATCCGGGGAAAGTCAACGGATTTGGAAAAGACCGGGAACGAAATTTTTACTGAAAATTAATTGGATTTTCTGTGATAATTTCCTAGACAGAAGGGGAAAAAGTGATATAATTAGGAAGGAGTACTCACCACCGACAATAAATAAAAGGGGCGAAGCATGTGAAATATAATCGAAACGTTTATCAGGCATTATCAATGATAGGACAGTTTGGAATAAACATGTTGGTCCCTGTTTTTATTTGCTCCTTTTTGGGGATTTTTCTGGATAAGAAGCTTGGAACAAATTTTCTAGTAATCATACTGTTTTTTGTGGGAGCAGTGGCAGGCGGATATAATGTATATCGTTTTTCAAGGCAGATTTTTGCGAAGGACAGCGAGGAGTCGGCCTACCTTCACGGGAGCAGGCGGGATAAGGGAGATTTGAATGAAAGAAAAAATCACCAAAATAAACAGGACGCTCTTTGAGCTGGAAACAGGAATCCTGATCTATGGCGCAGTGTGTCAGATATTTGTATTCCTGGCGGAGGATAAGGCGAAATACAGCCTCGGGATTTGGATGGGCGTGCTGATTGCCGCGGTGAGTGCATTTCATATGTGGTGGAGTCTTGACAGGGCGCTGGATCTCGGGGAGCGGGGAGCGGTGAAGGTCATGAGTACCCACAATATACTACGATACTTTTTTATTGTAGTGGCATTCGTACTGATCGCCGTGGGAGGAATGGCAAGCCCCCTTTCCGCCTTTTTGGGGGTTATGGGGCTTAAGGTATCTGCCTATATGCATTTTGTTACCCAAAAGATCAGTACCAAAATATATGGGGAGGAGATCCTGCCTCCTCTAATAGAAGAACCTGTCAAAGAGCAGGATAGGTAAGGAGGTGAAAAAATGGGAGAGGGAATTTTGTTATCCGAGGCCGGAGGAGTGGACTTTATGATTCATGGAGTTTTTTCCTATGAATTGTTCGGCCAGACGGTGTGGATAACAACGACGCATGTTTGCGTCCTGATAGTTTTTCTGATTATCATAGGATTCTGCATAGCTGCAAACAGAGCTGTTAAGCACGCCACAGAGGTGCCGGGGGCATTTCAGAATGTGGTGGAGCTGATTGTGGAAATGCTGGACGGGATGGTCGGCGGCGTTATGGGCAAGCAGGCGGTCAGGTTCCAGAATTATATTGGGACAATATTCATTTTTATTCTGTTCAGCAATATTTCCGGCCTGCTGGGTCTGCGTCCGCCAACAGCGGATTACGGCGTTACCTTTGCACTGGGAATTATAACCTTTACACTGATTCATTTTAACAAATTTAAGTACCAGAAGGTGTCCGGGGTGCTCAAGGGGTTATGCGAGCCCTGGCCGATCTGGGCTCCAATCAATATTATAAGCGACCTTGCGGTTCCGATTTCGCTGTCGCTTCGTTTGTTTGCCAATGTCCTGTCGGGAACGGCGATCATGGCGCTGATTTACGCCCTGCTGAGCAAGGTGGCTATTATCTGGCCGGCAGCATTACATGTATATTTCGATCTGTTTTCCGGAGCAATCCAGACCTATGTATTTTGTATGCTTACCATGACCTATATCGCGGACGCATGCAATACCGGGGAATAAGACGGGAGTTTTAAGCGGTTTGTAATTTTATTAAACATATTATTTCATTCAAAAGTTTTAAGGAGGAAACAAAAATGGATTTTAATGTTAACTTTATTTTGGGTTGTTCAGCAATCGGTGCAGGTCTGGCAGTTATCGCCGGTATCGGACCTGGTGTAGGCCAGGGTATTGCAGCAGGGCATGCGGCAGCGGCAGTGGGAAGAAACCCCGGCGCAAAGTCTGATGTAACTTCCACCATGCTTCTCGGGCAGGCTGTTGCAGAGACAACAGGTCTTTATGGCCTTTTGATCGCCATCATTCTTTTGTTCGTAAGACCTCTTGTGGGTGCCGCTCAATAAATCAAAAGAGCAGCCAAATAAAAGAAAGGAGGTCCACGGATGGATGGCAGATTATTTGACCTTGACCTGCAGCTTTTAGCGGATGCGACGCTTATGATTATCGCGGTCTTTGTGCTCTTTTTAATCGCATCTTACTTTTTGTTTAACCCGGTAAGAGAAATGATGGCGAAGAGACAGGCCAAGATAAAAGGCGAGCTGGACAGTGCGGCCAAGGATAGGGAAGATGCATCTCTCCTTAAGGAGCAGTATGAGGAGAAGCTTAAGAACATTAATATAGAAGCGGAAGCGATCTTAAGTGATGCCAGAAAGCGTGCTCTGGAAAATGAAAACAAAATTGTAGCCCAGGCCAAGGACGAGGCGGCAAGGATCATTGACAGAGCCAGGGTGGAAGCCGAGCTTGAAAAGCAGAAAGCGGCAGATGACGTGAAGCGCGAGATGGTAGTGCTCGCATCAATCATGGCCGGTAAGGTAGTTAAGGCATCTATTGATACAACCGTACAGGAAAGCCTGGTAAATGAAACATTAAAGGAAATAGGTGAGAGCACATGGCAAAGCTAGTTGGCGCAACATACGGCGAAGCTTTGTTTGAGCTTGCTGTGGAGGAAGGCAGAGAAGAGGAGCTTATGAATGAGGTTATCCTGCTCAGAGAGCTGCTTTCCGAGAATCCTGATTTTGGGAAACTGATGAATCATCCCAAGGTTTTAAAGGAAGATAAGCTGGAGGTTCTGGAAGCGGTTTTTAAGGGCCGTATTTCGGAGGAGCTGGTGGGATTCCTGCACCTGATCGTCAGCAAGGACAGATATGGGGAGATCGACGCCATTCTGGATTATTTTATCGACGAAGTGAAACAGGTAAAGGGGATCGGGGTTGCCTATGTGGCCACAGCGCTTGACTTAAGCGAAGCCAAAAAGAAAGAAGTAGAACAAAAGCTGCTCTCTACCACATCCTTTACCAGAATGGAAATGCACTATCAGGTGGATGAGAGCCTGATCGGCGGCATGGTCATTCGGATCGGCGACCGGGTAGTGGACAGCAGTATAAGAAGTAAGCTGTCAGGGCTCGAGAGAGAGCTCCTTAAGGTGCAGTTGTAATATGATTTAACAAAAGCGCGCCAAGGCGCGCAGGTCTTAGGGAATCCTTCCGCAGTGAGGGCTCTCCTTATGACAAATTATAGAAAGGTGCGTATAAACCATGAATTTAAGACCGGAAGAAATCAGTTCTGTCATTAAAGAGCAGATTAAAAGATATGCTTCAGAGCTTGAAGTTTCAGATGTGGGTACTGTTATTCAGGTAGCAGACGGTATTGCACGTGTACATGGTCTGGAAAACGCAATGCAGGGAGAACTTCTGGAATTCCCCGGGGAAGTATACGGAATGGTACTGAACCTGGAGGAGGACAACGTAGGTGCGGTGCTTCTCGGAAGCCAGAAGAACATCAACGAAGGCGATACGGTTAAGACGACCGGACGCGTGGTTGAGGTTCCTGTGGGCGATGCCATGTTAGGACGTGTGGTAAATGCTCTTGGTCAGCCTATCGATGGAAAAGGCCCCATTCAGACAGACAAATATCGTAAAATTGAGAGAGTAGCCTCTGGCGTTATCACCAGAAAATCAGTTGATACGCCTCTCCAGACAGGAATCAAGGCAATTGACGCCATGGTGCCCATCGGAAGAGGACAGCGTGAGCTTATTATCGGCGACCGGCAGACAGGTAAGACTGCCATTGCTATTGATACCATTATCAATCAAAAAGGGCAGGGTGTGAATTGTATTTATGTCGCCATCGGGCAGAAGGCCTCCACAGTGGCTTCCATCGTAAATACGCTGGAAGAATACGGAGCCATGGCTTACACCACGGTGGTTGCGGCAACAGCCAGCGAGCTTGCCCCCCTGCAGTATATTGCCCCCTATGCAGGCTGTGCGATCGGGGAAGAATGGATGGAAAACGGAGGAGATGTGCTGGTTGTCTATGATGACTTAAGTAAGCACGCAACGGCATACCGTACGCTCTCCCTGCTTCTTAAGCGTCCTCCCGGGCGTGAGGCATATCCCGGAGACGTATTTTATCTGCATTCAAGGCTTCTTGAAAGAGCGGCAAGAATGAGCGATGAGTACGGCGGAGGTTCCCTTACCGCGCTTCCCATTATTGAAACCCAGGCAGGCGACGTATCTGCCTATATTCCTACCAATGTAATTTCCATTACAGACGGTCAGATTTATCTTGAAACGGAAATGTTTAATTCCGGTTTCCGTCCTGCCGTAAACGCAGGTCTGTCTGTATCCCGTGTAGGCGGCGCGGCACAGATTAAGGCGATGAAGAAGATTGCAGCCCCCATCCGTGTGGAGCTGGCACAGTACAGAGAGCTTGCAGCCTTCTCCCAGTTTGGTTCCGATCTGGATGCAGACACCAAAGAGAAGCTGGCTCAGGGCGAGAGGGTAAAGGAAATTCTGAAGCAGCCCCAGTATAAGCCCATGCCGGTACAGTACCAGGTAATTATTATTTATGCGGCTACCAACAAGTATCTGCTGGATATTCCCACGGGAGATATTACCAGATTTGAAGCGGAGCTGTTTGAATTCCTGGATACCAAATATCCTGAAATTCCGGGTGCCATTGCATCTGAAAAGGTGATTTCCGAGAAGACGGAAGAAACCCTGAGGAAGGCAATCGAAGAGTTTAAAGCAGCATTTCTAAAATGATCAGGATAAGAAAGGTATAGGGATTTATTATGGCTTCAATGCGGGATATAAAGCGGCGCAGAGGCAGTATTCAGAGTACCCAGCAGATTACCAAGGCCATGAAGCTTGTCTCTACTGTTAAACTGCAGAGAGCAAAACAAAATGCCGACAGATCCAAAAATTATTTCCACTGTATGTACGATACGGTAAATTCCATCCTGCAGAGGACAAAAAACCTGGATCATAAATATTTGCGTTCCGGGGATACCGGAAAAAAAGCGGTTATTGTGATAACGTCAAACAGAGGATTGGCAGGCGGTTACAACTCCAACGTAATCAAGCTGATTACGAACGGAGAGCTGGCCGGCGAGGATCTGGCAATTTACGCGATTGGCAAAAAGGGCAGAGATGCCTTGCAGAGAAAGTATGAAGTTAAGGCCGACTACTCAGATATTATTGAGGAGCCTGCTTACGCAGATGCTATGGTAATCAGCAGGGAATTGCTGGAGGCTTTTTCAAAAGGCGAGATCAGCGAGATTTATCTTGCATATACAGGGTTTAAAAACACGGTGGTTCATGTACCCACTCTGCTCAAGCTCCTTCCGGTGGAAATCGGCAAAGAGCAGGCGGCAGACGCTCAGGGAGCGGAAGCGGAAAACAGGGACAGAGCCCCTATGAATTTTGAGCCGGAGGACGAGGAAGCTTTGAATCTGCTCATACCCAAGTATATTACAAGTCTGATCTATGGCGGCATGATCGAAGCAGTGGCCAGTGAAAACGGAGCAAGAATGCAGGCCATGGATTCGGCTACCAGCAATGCGGACGAAATGATAGATAAATTAACTCTGTTGTACAATAGAGCGCGCCAGAGTTCCATTACACAGGAACTGACAGAGATTATTGCGGGAGCAAACGCGATTTCTTAAAAGATTAAAAATATGTCCCAACGCTTTTGTTGGGAGGGAATGGAGGAAAAATGGCAGATATAAAGACGGGCGATGGCACATGCTCGGGAAAAATTACACAGATTATCAGTGCCGTTCTGGATATTAAATTTACAGACGGCAGACTGCCAGAAATAAATGAAGCGATCAAGATTCCTTTAAAAGAGGGAAACCCGCTTATTGTGGAGGTAGCACAGCATCTGGGTGATGATACGGTTAGATGTATTGCCATGGGGTCTACTGACGGATTAGTGAGAGGAATGGAAGCGATCGCAACGGGGGCGCCTATCAGTGTTCCGGTTGGCGAGAATACCCTTGGACGTATGTTCAACGTATTGGGACAGCCGATTGATAACAAACCGGCTCCCACAGATGTGTCTTTTGAGCCGATCCACAGAGCGGCTCCGGAGTTTGTTGAGCAGTCTACTCAGCAGGAGCTTTTGGAAACAGGTATTAAGGTAGTAGACCTTCTCTGCCCTTATCAGAAGGGTGGTAAGATCGGGCTGTTCGGAGGAGCAGGCGTTGGAAAAACCGTACTGATCCAGGAGCTGATCCGTAATATCGCAACAGAGCACGGCGGATATTCCGTATTTACCGGTGTTGGTGAGAGAACCAGAGAGGGGAACGACCTTTATTATGAAATGAAGGAGTCGGGCGTTATCGATAAGACCACCATGGTGTTCGGCCAGATGAATGAGCCTCCCGGGGCCAGGATGAGGGTTGGTCTTTCCGGGCTTACCATGGCGGAGTATTTCCGTGATAAAGGCGGCAAGGACGTACTTCTGTTCATTGATAACATTTTCCGTTTTACCCAGGCCGGTTCCGAGGTTTCGGCTTTGCTTGGACGTATGCCTTCGGCGGTAGGTTATCAGCCTACGCTGCAGACGGAGATGGGCGCTCTTCAGGAGCGTATCACTTCCACCAAAAACGGTTCCATCACCTCTGTTCAGGCAGTATATGTGCCTGCAGATGACTTGACAGACCCTGCGCCTGCCACAACCTTTGCCCATTTGGATGCCACCACGGTTTTGTCCAGATCCATTGTGGAGCTGGGTATCTATCCGGCAGTTGATCCGCTGGAGTCCACCTCCAGAATCCTGGATCCCAGAATCTTAGGGGAAGAGCATTATCAGGTAGCCAGAGGCGTACAGGAAATTCTTCAGAGATATAAAGAGCTGCAGGATATTATCGCGATTCTGGGTATGGATGAGTTGTCAGAGAGCGATAAACTGGTAGTTTCCCGTGCAAGAAAGGTACAGAGATTCCTGTCACAGCCCTTCTTCGTGGCAGAGCAGTTTACCGGATATTCCGGTAAGTATGTGCCCATCACCGAAACCATCCGCGGATTCAAGGAGATTCTGGAAGGAAAGCATGACGACATACCTGAAAGCTACTTCTTAAATGCCGGAAGTATTGATGATGTACTTGCCCGCGTGAAATAAATACGGGGAGGAGCAGATGGCAGACAACAATTTATTTACACTTAGGATCATTACTCCGGACCGTGTGTTTTTTGAAGGCCAGGTTTCCATGGTAGAATTTAACACCACGGAAGGAGAGATCGGGATCTATAAAAAGCATGTTCCCACTACAGTGATTATCAGTCCGGGGATTCTTACGATCAGCGGAGAGGAAGGAAGAAAAGAAGCCGCCCTCCACGCCGGTTTTGTAGAAATTCTGCAGGATGAGGTCGTGATTCTGGCGGAGATTATCGAATGGCCGGATGAGATTGACAGGGCCCGTGCCGAGTCCGCGAAAGCCCGTGCCGAGGAAAGGCTCCGCAGCAAAACGCCTGAAACGGATGTTCTTCGGGCTGAAACGGCTTTGCAGAGAGCATTGGCTCGAATTCATGTTATTAAATAAAGCAGAAACAGAAAAGGGGCTAAAACAGGCCCCTTTTTGCTGCACTTACTTTTACTGCGAACCAAACCTTTTTTAGCGCATATGATAGCTGTAAAGAAAAAAAGAGGTTATCCTTATGTATGATCGGAAAATAATGCCCTTTTATATGACATATCCCCTTCCCATGTATTATGAGGATGAGAATACAATAATCAGGGATTTGGAGTATCTGCAGCAGATGTATCCGGCTCAGGCGAAGCGGTATCAGAAAGTCATAAGCAATATCCTGGATAAATTGGATTATGAGGGGAGTATGATCTATGATGAGTTTCCGGACAGATGGCAGCTTTATAAATTGTCCACGGATATATTAGACAGGATTAAAAGAGAAGAAGGCGGTCAAAGTGACCCGGAGAACAAAGAAGGAGAAACATCGCCGGAAAAATGGAAATGGACAGGAGATCTGATACAGATCCTGCTTTTTTATGAGATTTATAAGAGAAGACATAATTCCCGGCGGGGGATTCTGAGATTTTAGTATTTTAGGATTCGGACAAAGTTTTGGTTGTGGTTTGGCAGGTAAATAAGTAAAATATAGTCATGACGTAAAAGTTATGGCTATATTTTTCTCAGGCCTGACAGCAGAAAATTGTCTTTATATTTTTGGGACATGGAGGGATAAGGTTGGAAGAACTAAAGGAGAGTCTGTCTGATTTTTTGACAGAAAGACTGTATCAGATTATAATCAGTAACCCCCGGAAAGACGGGGATGCTTTTAAAATAAAGATACGCCCGGTTATGGTAAAGGATGCTCTGTATTTTCAGGAAACCCTATGGAAGGGCGCCCAGGTTTTCCATGGGAATTTTGAAAAAGAGGAGATGCTGGAACGGATATTATCTGCTATGGAGCAGCAGTTTCGGCAGTTAGAGGCGGAAAGCATGGAAGAAAAGCTTCAGGCGCTGGTGAGCAAAAAAGGAAAGGTTAGCGTAAAGCGGCGCAGGAATATGGCAAAGAAGGGGCAGTCCTGCCCGGATTTGTCCCACAACAGGGCAAAGCAGTATATTTTGAGGGAAAATGAGACGGTTCCCTTTTTGGTGGATTTAGGCGTACAGACCCGGGAAGGGAAGATTGTTCATGCCAGATATGATAAATTCAGGCAAATTAACCGTTATCTGGAATTTGTGGAGGATATTCTGCCTACACTTTCCAGAGAGGAGACCGTGCATATCATTGATTTTGGCTGCGGAAAATCCTATCTGACCTTTGCCCTGTACTACTATCTGCACGAGCTAAAAGGGCTTGATGTGCAGATTACGGGACTGGATTTGAAAGCAGGCGTGATTGAAAATTGTAACCTGCTGGCCCGCAAATATGGCTATGAGAAGCTTTGCTTTTTGCAGGGCGACATCAGTACATTTCAGGGAATGGACAGGGTGGATATGGTGGTCAGCCTTCACGCCTGTGACACTGCGACGGATTATGCCATCAAAAAGGCAGTTGACTGGAATGCGAAGGTTATTTTTGCGGTGCCCTGCTGTCAGCATGAGGTCAACGGACAAATCAGAAACGAAATGCTTTTGCCCGTACTAAAGTATGGGATATTAAAGGAGAGGATGGCGGCCCTGATTACAGACGGGATCCGCGCCGGACTCCTGGAGGAGATGGGGTACGACACCCAGGTGCTGGAGTTTATCGATATGGAGCATACGCCCAAGAATTTACTGATCAGAGCAATCAGGCGTGACGGGAAGGAAAACGGGCACAGGCAGAAACAATCGGAGGTTAACGCCATGACAAAGTGGCTGGGAGTGGAAACCACACTGCAGAAGCTGTTGCGCTAATGACAGGAAAAATCTGCTTTGCCGGGCGGCCATCGAAAGGATTATTATGAAAAAAGGGATTATTAAAGGATTTATAGTGCTGAGTGTTTTTGTGATGGCACTGATTGGCATAAGTAATATTATGAATCAGGGAAATACGGACATGACCATAGAAATGGCAAAGGCCGCTTATCCGGTGGTATCGGTGGATTACAACGGCTACAGCTTAAACCAGATGCACGGGTATGCCCAGGCTATGGAGGTAAGCCAGATGAGGGAGAGCATTACGCCGCTTACCTCCGGCAGGAGGATCAGTCTGGAGATCGATACCTATGGGACTCCTGTTCATGACATTGCCTTTGAGGTGAGAAGCCTGGATGGAGGGCGTCTGGTCGAAAACACGCAGGTGGAGGATTATGTTCAGGAGGAGGATAAGATTTTATTATCCTTCGGGCTGAAGGATCTGATCGACGTAAATCAGGAATATATGCTGGTTTTGATCCTTAAGCTGGAGGACGCAAGAGAGGTAAGATATTACACCAGAGTGGTGAGCACGGAGGAGTTCCACGTAGAGGACAAGCTGGATTATATCGCTGATTTTTCACGCAGAACCTTTGATAAAGAAGCCGCAAGAGAGCTTACCAAATATATGGAGTCAAATGCGGAGGGAGATAATTCTACCTATGGCAGGGTGGATATTCACAGCAGCTTTAAGCAGGTTACCTGGGGCGATCTGGAGGTCACTAAAGAAACGGATTCCCGGATTACGATTAAAGAGCTGGCATCGCAGACAGGCAGCTTTCTGGTGGAATATTATGTTTCGATCCCGGAGGGTAAGGACAAAAATTATTACAGGGTAAGGGAATTTTACAGGGTCAGATACACCGCGGACAGAATGTATTTACTGGACTATGAGCGGAATATGGATCAGTTTTTCCAAAGCGCAGAGAGGGAATTCGTCAACGATAAGATTATATTGGGGATTACCGGAAAGGATGTTGTTCTGGAGGAAAGCGAAGGGGGCAACAGCTTTGCCTTTATCAGCGGGAACCGGCTTTTCAGCTATAATGTTACGGACAATAAAATGGCGCTTTTGTTTGGGTTTTACGACCAGGATAATCAGGATGCGCGCACCCTGTATGATGACCATGGGATCAAGATCTTAAATGCGGACGAGGGAGGCAATATTATCTTTCTTGTTTACGGCTATATGAACCGGGGCCGTCATGAGGGGGAAGTGGGGATTTCCCTTTATTACTATGACAGCGCGGTAAATACCGTGGAGGAGCTGGTGTACATCCCGTCTGAAAAGTCGCAGTCGCTTTTGATGAAAGAGGTGGAGCAGCTTGCTTTTATTAACAGAAACAGCATTCTTTATCTGAAATGGGAGGATAAGATTTATGGAATCAATGTTGTAGGCAGAACCTGTCAGGCTGTGGTGGAGCACCTTGCAGAAGGCAGCTACAAAGTTTCAGAGAGTAATAAAATGGCTGTGTGGCAAAAAGGAGAGGGCGTTTATGGTGGGAAGGAGCTGGTTTTGATGAATCTGACCACCGGAAAGCAGAAAAGTATTAAGGCCGGGAGCGGAGAGGTGGTTTCCCCGATCGGATTTATGGGAGAGGATCTGATTTACGGAATTGCAAGAGAAAGCGATATTGTAATGGATTATGCAGGCAATATCATCTTCCCTATGTACTGTATCCGAATAGAAAATGAGACGGAAGGAGTACTTATGTCTTATCAGCAAAGCGGGATTTACGTTGTGGAGGGACATGTGAGCGGAAACCAGATCATTTTATCCCGTGTGGGGAAGACAGAGGAAGGCCTGTATGAACCGGTAAAAGACGACCATATTATGAATGCGGAGACGGTGCTGGAAAGTAAAAATGTGGTTGAGTCAATTGTTACGGAAAAGTATGAAAAGATCACGCAGATTGCCGTGAAGGGAACCATTGAGGCCTCTTCCATGAAGCATCTCACACCCAGGGAGGTGCTGTTTGAGGGAGGAAGAGAGATTAACTTTGCAGAGTCGCAGGAACAGACAAAAAGGTACTATGTATATGGAAAATACGGGGTGGAAAGTATTCATACCGACGAGGGCAGCGCGATTGATCAAGCCAATAGTATCTCGGGGGTAGTAGTAAATGACGGCGGCTACTATGTGTGGATGAAAGGAAACCGCAGACTGAGCAATCAGATTATGGCGATACAGGAAAGGTCAGTGACAGAGAGCAAAAATTCCCTTGCAGTGTGCCTGGACGCCATGCTGGAATATGAAGGTGTGGTGAGAAACTCTGAATATATGCTGGGCAGAGGGGAATCTGTTTTGAGCATTCTGCGGGAGAGTCTTCCTGAGGTAGAGGTGCTGGATTTGAACGGGTGTACTTTGGATTCCGTGCTCTATTATGTAGACCAGGATATTCCCGTGCTGGTGATGCTGCAGGATGGAACTGCGGTACTGCTTGTGGGCTACAATGAAAAAAATACAGTTGTTATGAATCCGGAGACCGGTACAATTTACAAGGTTGGAATGAACGACTCCAAAGAGTGGTTCGAGCAAAACGGCAACTGCTTTATCACCTATATCAGAGATAAGGAATAATAGAAGGACGAAATAGGTACTTCTTAAATGCTGTAATTACAAGGTTTTTGACGCCTGCAACCAATAGTTGCGGCGTTTCAAACTAAAGTTGGTAGTGCAACCCGGGAGAAAATGTTTATAATTTCTCATATCTTGATAAGGAAGGAGTGAGATTCGAGAATGAATATTGAGATCGCAAATCGCCTTGTAAATTTGAGAAAGAGTAACAGCCTTTCCCAGGAGGCCCTGGCAGAAAAACTTGGAATCAGCAGACAGGCGGTGAGTAAGTGGGAGAGGGCGGAGGCTTCCCCTGATACAGATAATCTGATTCTGCTTGCACGCCTTTATCATATTTCGCTGGATGAACTGCTGAAAACGGAGGATGAGATTCCCATGCCGGAGGACGGGATGCCTGCAGCGGAGTTTGGGGACACCATTTTGGAGACTGATCCGGCAGAAGCAGGACAGGAGGCGGAGCCCGTGTATTCTGATACAGAAAAAACAGAATCGGTCAGGGGGCCGTTATCTGAAAAGAGTGATAAGAAGGAATATGTTTATGGGGAATGGGACGGTATCGATGTGGGTGAGGCTGCAGAGGAGGAGTATGTCTATACTGACGAAATCGACGCTTATGTAAATGGAGAAAAGCATGGTGGCGGCCGGTCTTTGCTCTATTGTTTTCCTATTCCAATCCTGATCAGCATAGTATACCTGTTGATTGGATTTATGTTCAGGGCGTGGCATCCGGGATGGCTTTTGTTTCTGCTGATACCAATCTGGTATTCTATGGTAACGGCTATTGTGAGCAGAAATGCATTGTGCTTTGCCTATCCGGTTTTTATTACACTGATTTATCTGTGTCTGGGGACTTTCTGGAACCTGTGGCATCCGGGGTGGATTATTTTCCTGACGATTCCGCTTTATTATTCGTTTGCTCAGTGGATTAATTCGGTAATAGAAAGCTGCGGGAAAAGGAACGGCGGTGCAGATGAGAGATAGATGGATCGTATTGTCTGCCGCAGTTTTGGTACTAATTTTATTGGGAGGGATCAGTGTTATGAGTGTAAAATACGCATCAGGACAAGGAAGTGAGAAAGGGGGAGCATCCCTTATCTGGGGAGGAAAGGCAGAACTCAGGAATGTGATAGAGCTGCCGCTGGCCGATGTGGAAAGTCTTACATTGGAATACGGAAGCAAAAATATCAGAGTATACCCCTCTGAAAAGGACACCATTGTGATAGAGGAATATCTCTACAGTGACAATCCAAATGCCCAGGCATCCGTATCCAGTCCCCGGGAAAAGGAAATTTTGGTCACAGGAGGAAGAAGCAGGCCCTTTGCTGTATTTGGATTTATGGCAGGAGAGGGGGAGAAAATTGAGGTTTATATACCTGAAAAAAGTCTAAAAAGCTTTTCTGTGGAGACAGGGAGCGGCAATATCTCCTCCGAGACAGATTGCGTGAGGGCAGACGGAAGCCTTTCGGTAAGAGCAGGAAGCGGTAATCTTAAGTGGAAAAACACCCAGGCTGAGCAGATTTCCTGTCAGGTGGGAAGCGGAAACCTGAAAGCAGAGAATCTGAAAGGCGAGATGATGCTTCGGACGGGGAGCGGAAATATTATCGGGGAGGCCTTAGAAGGCAGGATTGAGGCCAAGGCCGGAAGCGGTAATGTGAATCTGAAAAATATCTCAGGCAGCGGAAGGATGGCGGCTAACAGCGGAAACGTGACGGTAGAGGCACAACGCCTGACAGGAGATATGACTCTGCGGTCCGGAAGCGGCAACGTAGGGCTGGAGCTGCTTACGGGGCCGGCCTTTCACCTTCAGGCTGATACGGGAAGCGGGAATATTCATACGGATTTTGATAAGTATCTTTCTTATAATAAGAAAGGGAATCATGCGGAAGGGGATGTGGGAGATAATCCCGTCTGCCGGGTGGAGGCCAGAACCAACAGCGGGAATGTGAGATTGTCGGCAGCGAAAAAAAGCTGATTGCGGCGCCCGTTCCTGAAAACAGAATGACGGAAACTTTGCTAATTGTCATAACCCCTCAGAATACTTCATACAATGTAAAAAAGTATTCTGAGGGGTTCCCTTTTGAAAGATTATATTGAGGAACGTGCAATCCAGATCGCCAATTATATTATCGAGAATAATGCCACGGTTAGACAGACTGCGAAGGCGTTTGGGATTAGTAAGAGCACGGTACATATGGTAGTAACAAAATAGAACGGTTTATGTGGAGCGTAAAGTAATAGAGATACCGGGTTAATCTTTCACTTCAAAGAAGTTCCCTTGTCTTTCGGGCAAGGTACAAAGGCAAATTGGTCATATACCCATCCTTCCGATAACTGCGTTTTGAGAAACGTAAAGCGTGTTCAGGCTGGCGATTGGCAATATATTTTTTGAAGGACGGGGCGGATTTATCCTCCCCGCCTTTTACTTCAACAGGAATCACTTCAGTGCCATATTGCAGTACAAAATCAATTTCACTGTTTTTGTCAGAAAAATAGCGGGGACCGATTTCAAATTGTCCTTGAAGCTGCTGTAAACAATAGTTTTCAGTCAAAGGTCCTTTGAACTGATAGTCAGCTTTTAACAGAATGGCTCTATTATCAATTCCAGCCATATGTTTTAGGAGTCCGGTGTCAAATAAAAAGAGTTTAAATTGATCCAATTTGTCAAAGGCGGCAAGGGGATGCTCCGTTTTAGAGACATTGTAAACACGGTTCAGAATGCCCGCTGAGACAAGCCATTCGATTGCTTCTTCAAAATCACGCGCCCTGCCGCCTTCACGGACAGCACCGTAAATGAATTTTTCATTGGGCTTGGCAAGCTGGGTGACAATACTGCGGAACACCATGAGAATACGTCCACTGTTAATCTTTCCATTGTGTTTGGAAAAGTCATTTTCATAGACTTCAATCAGTTCGCGCTGTATCTTGGATATTTTTGCAGGATCCTTGAATTTCATCCATGAATCGACACATTCCGGCATACCACCGATGATTAGATAATTATTATATGCTTCGAGCAGGCGGTTGTGAAAAATATCCTCAATCTGTTGGTTTTTCTGAATGCTCTTATAATAATCATAGAGAGGCGGCTCAACTGCGCCAAGGAACTCGTCAAAGGTCAGCGGATACACATTAAGTAAATTTACCATGCCAACCGGATAGGACTTTGGTTTTGCAAGAAGCGTTCCAAGAAGACTGCCTGCCGCTATGATGTGGTAGTCATTGGCTTGCTCTTTGAAATATTTCAGGGTGTTTAGTGCCTCCGGACACTCCTGAATCTCATCAAAAATAATGAGTGTCCCTCCCGGAAGGATTTTTTCTCCGGCTATCATGGAAAGAAGTTCAATAATTCGATGAGGATTCTTGTTGGTTTCAAAGATGGATTTTAATTCATCCTCTTCGTCAAAGTTGAAATAAACAAAGCTGTCATAGAAGCTTTGACCAAATTCTTTCATAAGCCATGTCTTGCCAACCTGGCGTGCGCCCTTTAGTACCAAGGGCTTTCGATCCTCGTTGGTTTTCCAGGTTATCAGATTCTGAATTGCATTTCGGTACAAGTGTGACTTCCTCCTTCTAAGTAATTAAGATTAGTATTACACGTTTTTCTTATAATTTCAATTAAACCTTTGCACATTTTTCTGACAAATATAGATTAACAAAGAACACTTTTTTCAAAAACAGGAATCGGAATGCAAAATTCGACTTAGTTTTCGTATGAAAAAATATTGAGGGAATTGATGGCCTTCAATCAAAATGAGGTTTATTTACAGTGATACAATAAAAGCTATTATTTTAGAAAGAACTTATATGAAGGGTAAATTTTTGGGAAAGTTTTTGATTGCACAGGACCTGGATTTAAAGTAAAATGATTATAAATTCAACTGATTACGAAATGATGTCAAGGGAGTGATTGCGTATGCGATATACTATCAATGAAATAAGGAGTAAAACAACTCCTATTGCTAAAGCATATGGGATTGGGCGAATGAGTTTGTTTGGTTCTTATGCCAGAGGCGAAGCAAAAGACGATAGTGATGTTGACTTATATATTGAACGCGGAAGGTTGAAAAGCCTGCTGCAGTACTTTGCATTTGTTGATGAGTTGGAAAATGTTTTGAATTGTCATGTGGATGTTGTGACTACCGGGATTGAAGATAAGCAGTTTCTTTCTGCGATTATGCAAGAGGGGGTGCTTCTATATGAGGAATGAGGATATTCTGCTTATTAAGAAAATGATTAAATATTGTGATGATATTGGTACTCTTATGACAAAATTTGATATGGATTTTGAAAGATATAAAACGGATATTTCTTTTCAATACTCATGCAATATGTGTATTATTCAAATTGGAGAACTTGCTAATAGAGTATCGGAAGAAACAAAGGGATATAGTAAAAATATTCCGTGGCGCGCAATTAAGGGAATGAGAAATTTGCATGCGCATGATTATGAAAACGTCGATTTAGAAATTGTTTGGAATACATTATTGGAGGATATTCCAGTATTAAAGAAAAGTTTAGAAGAGTTGTTTCATGGCTAAGAATAATATTTGATTTGACAAACCGTCATAACCTCTCAAAACACTTCATACCAGGTAGCAACAAAATAGAACGATTTGTGTGGGCGATGAAATAGTGGAAAATATGGGCAGGGCATTTGGAAGAACTGTTATGAGGCTTCAAAATGTCCTTTTTGAAATATTTAATTGTGTAATGAAAATGCCGAGGGTACAATAAAACTGTAAAGTATCTACGAAGTATAGGATATTTTGGGAGGTGTAAGAAATGTTATTGGATGAGATGAAAGAAGAATTGGTGCAGGGATTGACAGCTATTTTTCAAAATAATATTTCTATGATTATTTTATATGGATCAGTGGCAAGGAACGAAGCAACAAATGAGAGTGATATTGATATTGCGATCATAATAAAAGAAGAGATGGACAATCAGACAAAAAAACAGTTTATCAGCTGGGCGGCAGATATGGATATCCGCTATGAGAAAGTCTTTTCGATTGTGGATATACGGGAAGAAAATATGAAGAAATGGGAAAGAATTCTTCCGTTTTATCAGAATATTCGGAAGGAGGGAATTGTCCTATGGAAGACAGCCTAAAAGAGTTGGCAGGATACCGATTGGAGAGAGCCAGGGAAATGTTGCCGGCAGCAGAATGTAATTTGGATATAGGGGGATAAGACATCTTTGAACCGGTCATATAATAATACTGTAAAAAAAGAATGCCCTGCACTATGCAGGACACTCTTTCATATTACCGTCATCCACTTGATCTGCCGCCGCTTTGATAGCACGCTCAACTTTATTCTCATTTACCTCAATAAATATTTTTAATATGTAATCGGCGGTCACTTCCGCTGGATTGGGGTTATGAAATCGGTAATTTAATTTCTGCTTTTTCATGGCGGCGTGTACCTCCTTTTCGAATGCCCTTTGTCAATTTTATGAAGCTTAACTGGAAAATATTTCTGATTTATTCCGAATTGTCTGATGATTAAGATTGATCTTTTAACCACATACAAATTAATGATATATAATTTAAAATCTTCAAAATACGACGCATGACCATATAAATATCAGCGAGATAATTCCAGTTCATATTCTTGCTCCATTTGACATTGATGGGATTGTTCCTCATTCCGCTCTTTGATAGCACGCTTTTGGTCTCCAGCAAGTGTACGCTCACCATGTAGCTCTCGTTGCCAGTCAATACGGCTAAGGTGGATTGTAGGTTCACGGTCTTTTATTCCCTGAACCTCAAGACTTTCATGGCTTACCCGTATGTCCAGTCCGTTTCTTTCATAAGCCCGGTTTTGTACATGCGCCCACTCCTTGCGCCAGATATTGATATATTTCCTCTTATCCCAGTCACGGTTTTTCTTTTTGCAGAACCCATCCGGTTCAACAGAACGGGTAGGCACAATGATGTGAACGTGAGGATTATTCCGTTTTGGATCAACTTCATTCTTACCTTCATGGATTGCGGCGATTGCACACAATCCATGAGAAGTAAAGTTGTTCGTGATATATTCCCTGACAATTCGTGAATGTTCAGAGAGAGGTAGCTCGTTAGGCAGAGAACCTTTAAACTCACGGGCAGTACGTGCATCGTACCTTTGTTCAGCCTTGTCAATCTCGTAGCAGAGGGATTGAAGATGATGAAACTTAGGCGGTGCGTTGTCTGGCAGAAAGATTTTCCATTGGAGAACATCGTGGCGTTTACGACTGTAAGACTTATCATTATAGTCATCACGTAATTTTTCGCCTGAAATATAATTGACCGATTTTATAACAGACCGTCCTTTTCCACGACTGATTGTGTTGACTTCCAGATGATAATTAGCCACATTCATCACCCCTTATCCTCACACAGGCGCTTTCGGAATTCGACGGATGTCCACTTACACATTCCGGGGAACTAGAAGACAAATGGCAGTATGTTTCAGCGTTCAGGGTAGCGTTATAAGCTACTTTTTCTTTTATCTGCCGTACTAGCTGTGCATTAGTGGATAATGCTGACAGGAATGCCTCCAGTGGTTCAAAGATAACAAGGTTTTCTGCTTTAGTTCCCGGCTCTAAATTCGTAAGTTCCGGAAAATATTTTGTAACCAGTTCGCCAACAATATAATTTCGCCGTTGGTCTTTTCTCTTCTGAATATCTCGTTCCTTTTTTATCTCTGCCCTTCGTAAACGTTCAAGTTTGGCAGTATGCGCTTTGCTTTTTTCAATCCTTTCTTCGAGCTTAGTAGGCATATCATTTCTCTCCTTCCTCAATAAGTTCTGGATATGTATTTTTTCTAAAATAGGCTTCTTTCTCCAACCGACAAAATCTTTCAGGGCCGGGATGCAAAAGGATAACATCCTGAATCGATGCGAATTCATGGGGATGAATGATCGGCTCCCTTGATTCGTTTATGCTGACGCTATAACCTGCTGGCTGTCCAAGTTTATTGAAGTTTGCAGTGATTCCTTTAGATGGAACTTTTACTGTGCCGATCAAATCCGAAAAATAACGTTGTGTTTCTGCATCGAATGCATTCAGTACAGCTTTGTAAGGACAATTATCCAAAATAGAACATCGTGTAACCTTACCGTATGTCTCATCAAGATCAGCTAAACTCTGGCAGAACATAGAAATTGTTACATTTTTACTCCGTAGAACCTTTAATGCTGAAGTAATTACATCAATCTTTCCGTACTGTGGGAATTCATCAAGCATTAATAATGTTGGTGGTATCTTTTTACCCTCTGGTTCATATTTTTCAGGGCGTCTCTGTAATGTCCGTACTAGTTGAACCAGCATCAATCGAATTACGCTACTCCATTGTTCAATATTGCTTTGATCTAACCTGATGAATATATCGCTTATGTCCAAATCCTCCCAACTGATTTGTTCCTTATGGGCATCTTCCGAGGAGGAAAGGACATCCTGAATTAGAATATCGGTTGCGAAAACGGAAATGTGATTATGGAGTTCCATGCTGATGCCTGCCAGTGTTTTAGGGTTCAAATCTAAATCCGGGTTTACACAAACCGCTGCCATCCTGTCGGAGGCAAGTTTTTTTAGTAGTTCCGATAACTTGGTAGTTTTAATTTCTATCATGGTGTCGATAAATCCTTTACCAAGTCTAAAAAAATAGATGATTGAACCTGTCAGTATATCTCTGGCAGCCATAATCCAAAAGGGATCCTCAATATTGTGAGGCAACGGAATGATAGCATATGCCAGTTCACGAGCATTTTGGATTAAATTTTTTTCCCCGTCCTTACGTAGCGTGTAGAATGGATCATACCAGTAAATATTTTGTTGATTTTCGAGAAAGCTGAGAATCTTCGTATTTCTCCTTTTCATGGCGTATCGCAACAAATCACCCTTAAAATCGAATGAAAATATTGTCCCTTTCCACGTGAGGAGATTAGGGATTGCTATACCAGTCGTTTTGCCACTACCACTTCCCCCGAACACTGCTATATGCCCATCATCGCTTTGGTCTTTGCCTACAGCAGTTCTATTTTCTGCCTTTCCAAACATAAAAAATGACTCATAATGTGAACTAAATGTCATTGAAGATGGTATGTTATGTCCTTGGCGTATAGAGTATTCTTCTTCCTTAAGCTGTGTTGCAAATGAGGGAGATACCTCTCCCACTAATGGATAGTAAGGTATAATATCGCTCTTTTTTTTCTTTTTATGTTTTTTTCTTTTATGTTTTTTTCTTTTATGTTTTTTCTCATTAGGCTTCTTTCCCATCTTAGAGGCCATATATTCAAGATATATTTGATGCATAGTTTTAGCTTTAGTGGTGGAAACTGATTTTTCAGATTCTTTGTCTTCCGCCATTTTGGGATTTTGATCTAATTCTCCTACTAATTCCTTAGAAGTAATAAATACCTCTATGTCTTCTTCATCTGTCAAAACATTAGTTGCCATTTGCATGTTCCTCCTTAATAATTTTTTTGATTCTCCGCGGGAATCATTAATGCTAGCTCATTTTCTCATAGAGTTGGCCGGCGGTCACTTTGGAAGAATTTACGATTTCCAAAGAAAAAAATAGCCGGGTATTGGACCCGGACTATTTCTGTTTAGCTTTTCTTATATTAATTATTTGTCTTTTATACAGCATCAGGGATGCCATACCATAGGATTTCGTTTGTCAGATGCTCCAAACAAGGCTTCATTGATTTCAAGTGCTTTTATTATTCGAGCCTCACGTTGACGTTTTTGATTCTTATCAGTTTGAATCCATATTTTATTTGAGTCATGGTAATCTAATATATTATAATGTACCTTTATAAAATCTGAAATCTCATCATAGTCGTTTGATATAAAACTAAAATGATATTTAAAGAGCTCGTATATTTTGGCTCTGATGAAATGGTGTTTCTGCCATTTAAATACATCCACTGGTTTCTCGTATAATTTTTCCAGCCATGCTGCTTCAAGCATCAGCATTGGTCTGTAATACATTATTCGGTTACCGAATTTAAGAGAGCCATTTTGCTCGAGAACATCGCAGACTGCTGGTTGGAAGCGTTTTATGAATATACAGTCTTTTTCCATTTTGGGAAAATCCAATTCATCCAACCGCACAGCAAATTTATAAATAAAATCCAGACGTTTATATATCTCAAAATAATAAAACTCTAAAGACTTAAGAAAATAACTTTTATTGTCCTCTGTGGGCTGCATAAAAAGTTCATTTATGTACTGGTCGCAAGCATTAAACAGGCTTATAAAGTTATTATGGCTATAATTTCTACCTTTACTAAAACTTCTATCGTATTGCTTGCCTGTAATCAGCTTGGTATCGGCACTATAATAGATATAGTCCCATTGAGCTTTAGGTCTCTTATATATTTTTTGTTTTTCGCCATTAGAAAAAGGTGTACTTACTTGGTTGAAATATTTAAAATATTCATCAGGATTAACTCCCAATTCGATTATCTCATTTCTTAACTCAGGACTATTCATAATTGCCGTCTGTTTCTTCAATCCATTTGAAATACACCTTCTTACACACTCAACTCGTTCTTTTTCTGTTTGGCCGTTTCGGTTATATTTGCTCTGATAAATACTATATTGCTGGAGGGTCATTAGTGGACTTTCAAGGCAATATTTATCTCCTAAAATATCAAATACTAATTGGTCGATAATAAGTGATTTGTCTTCATCATTTATATCTATATGAAAAGGGATGTTGCTCCCATTTTTGTTGATAAGTTCTACTTCTTGGCATATTAGCGCATCAAATACTTGCCTTAGATTGTTAATGGAATAAATTTCTTTCCGCTTTATAACATTACCCCAAACAAGCTGGTTTGTATCCTCTTTGAAAAGAATTTCTTTATTTATACGGCTATAAGATATAATCATAGGCTGACCGCTTTTAGGGAAAAAGTCAAAAAATCTACCATTGCAGAATATTGGTTTCAGTGTCTCGTTTTTGTAATACATAATTATCTTCTTTTACTTTGTAATATATTGTTTGATAATAGACAGTTGGCATCTCTGTACAAATTTCTATTTATTATAAAGCGTATTATAGAGAAACTCAATAATATATTATAATTATGACACTATAAATAGTTCCTGTGCCAGTAATGACACGGGGATTTGTTTGTTTTAAGGAGGTTTCATAGATGAAGATTAAAAACAAAAGGGATGGATTGAAGTATGCCATATTAAGAAAGGAAGTGAAAAAATGAACACAGGCGCTATTGATAAGATTTACAATTATCTGTCCGGAGAAAAGGATTATGCAGACTTTCCGGAAACAGAACAGGCAAGAAAGAAGGTGAAAGCATATTCCATAGGCAATCTTTTCAGTGCAAATGATGAAGAAGCCCATAAGCAGTGGATTGGGTTGGAAAAAGTTGTATCAGAGTTTGGCGTGGAAAGTGAACGACAGGGCTTTATCTACGGATTCAGATATGCATCAGAATTGTTTGTCAGGAATGAGAAGCCATGTAGTTTTATGAGCAGACTGGATGAAAGTATCAAAGAGGAATATTCCATGCTGGCTGTTGAGGGAACTGACAGGACGGATCCAGTGGTTGATATTCTAAAAAAGTATGTTCCGGAAGAAAAATTCGGGGATGCGCTAGATACCCTTTGCGTCTGTATTGAGAATACAAAATATGCTGTATTCGAGCAGGGATTCCTACGTGGCATTGCGGCTGAGAAAGGCGGTAACATATGACCAGACCAATGACTACAGAAGAATTATTTGAGAAGATTAACAGCATCCTGAAAGAGAAGGGTAAGATGCCGGATATCCTTGATTACGGCAATGCGACAAGTAACCCTGTTCCCATAAGGACTTATGAGTTTGCATTGGGACATTGCCTTGACTATGGAGCCAATGAAGGGATTTATTTAGACCTCTGGATCGAGTATATGGTGGAGAATGAGGAACGCAGAGCCGCTATCGGCACTTACAAAACGTTATATGTAGATGACAATGCCATGCACACAATGGCTGCGCTGTTAGCTGATTTCATTATTGAGGAACATTCCTACGTGAATAATAATCTTGATGATTTTACATGGGAGGGAGCAGATGTCCATGCTGTTAAGGAGAATGGTGAGCAGATGAATTGGGGATATACCTGCGGCACTATGGAGGCAGCATTAAAAAAGAAGGATGAATTATTGAAGCACCACCAGCAGGTAGCCGTTAGGGATAATGCCACAAGAAAAAAGAAAATCTACAGCAGGCAAGGAGGTAAGGTATGATGGGTAAGGCAGCAATACTCCATTTGAAATAAAGGAAGGAGGACACTATGATCCCATTAAATAATGGCCAGTATGTCATAGGCTTTGATGATGGCTACCAACTTGGAAAGACAGCAAACTTTATATTTGATAACGGTGTACACCTGCTTGGAAGCGCAGAGCCTACACTGAAAGCAAACTCCCTGTTTTATGACGGGGAGTTTTTTAAGGTTGGGGAAGGGAGAGCGGCGCTTACGGAGGATAAATTTTCTGATGATAATGCGAGGATCAGGACAATGACTGGACTGGCTATGGAGCTCCGGAACGCCGGATTACATAAAGCTGATGTGGTACTTGCGGTTGGATTGCCGTTTTCAGACCATGGAAGGGATAAGCTGAAATTGGTGGATTACTATAGCAGGCAGGACAGATTGGAGTTCTCGTATGAAGGAGACGATTATTCTATCGCCATAGTAAAGGTTATCGTCTGTCCCCAGTGTTATTCTGCAGTTGCATCAAGGCTTGGGAACATGAAGGGTGATTACCTGATCGTGGATATCGGGAGTAAGACCACAGATGTTGTGTATGTACAGAATGGTTTTCCGGTTGAGAGCAGATCGGTCACGATTGAAAAAGCTATGGTGAAGTGGATAAAGGAGATCCAGCATGAAATGAAGGTGCAGACGGGGAAGGAGATACCGGAGCAGGAGGTTATGAAGGTTGCTCTGAAAGAAGAATTTAATCTGCCAGCGGTTTATGCAGAGCTGATCCGTGGGATGCTGCGTGGAAAGATACACACTCTCGAACTGGAACTCATAGAACGTGGGTACAGTCTTGAGTATATCAATATTATTTATGTAGGCGGCGGTGCAATAATAGCGCAGGATTATGCAGGAAAGTACCGGGAGCATACGGCTTATGACTGTGACCTGTGTGCCAATGCGAAGGGATATGAGTTCCTGGCAGGACAGCTCATGGGAAAGCAGGTGTGATATGGCTGAGAACCAAAAATCCATTCTTATGCGGTTTAATATGAAGGATAAGGCAGATAAAGAACTGTACACAAAGTTGGAAAAGGATGCCGGAAGTACCGTTTCCATGGCCGCATATGCAAAGAAAATACTGGATGAACATTTCCAGCTCAGTAACAAAATAGCAGACAGGCAGGAGTTCCACAAGCAGATGCTATCTGTCATCCATGAGGAAATGCAGTCACAGGGGATGAAGCTGGTGGGAGCGCTGCTTGCCGGAATTGGTACGGTAAGCATTTCAAAACCACAGGATGAAGCTGTACCGGAAGGGACAAAACTTCCTGAAATTTGTGGGGAATTGCCGGATGAGCTTAGTAGTGTGCTTAATTTAATAAGTTAAGGGATTTATGGGGATAAGGGCAGAGGAGCCACAAAGTGAGACGAAAAATGTGGCGGGCATCCTTATGGGATGCCTGTTACATTTTTGTCGATAAGTGTAAGCGATATGTCAAAGAAACAATATTTTCGGAAGGATATTCTGGAAGGATTTACATATTTGAATGTAAATGTAACAGATTAGATACAGTGGATAATGTTTAGAGACATCAGGGACAATTTATTGCTGAAACAAAAAGTTATCAGGCTATTGGACTGATTATTTCTTCCTTAATTTATCGACTAATTGTGAAATCAACTCTACTTCGGCCTCATCCAGTCCGGTAACGTCAATACTTCTTTTTTCGGTCAGACCCAGCAGATAATCTGTGGAAACATGGAACATTCTGGAAAGCTTGACGAGGGTTTCATAGCTCGGATAGCGGGTTCCTGATTCATAGGACGATACAGCGCTGATCGCCAGCCCAATCCTGTCGGCCACCTGTTTCTGTGTTAATTTCATTTCCGTTCTGAGGGAGTGTAGCTTCTCACCCATATTCACCAACTGTATCACCTTCTTTCACGCATAGTGTACTAACAATAAGTTCTGTATTGGTGAAAATAGTTATACATATACGGAAATATATTGTTGAAACACGAGGAGCCTGATGTTAAAATTGAAAAGAGGATTTAAGAGATATGGATGGAAATATTTGTGAAAACTGCTAAAAAACCTATAATATATAATTGTTATTTTTTTAACGAACTATTTTTACAAAACAGCAGTTCAGGGTTTTGGTAGGTAAAATATTGAGATATAATTTTAATATAGTTCATAGAAAAAGTTGAGCCTGCCAAATATCCTATGGAAATTTGAAAATGGGAGAGATAGCTCTGTATGGCTCAAATAACATGATAGAGAAGGAGAGAGAGAATGGCTTTAACCAGAAGACATCCAAAGCAAAGTAAAGTATGTGCATTTTGTAATTACTGGGAGAGTGATATAAAATTAAAATTTATAAATTCTACAGTTGGATATGAGTATGAGCACTATACAAATGGAAAGTGCATGAAAACAAACTGCAAAACACAGGCATATGTTTCCTGTGCTAAATATGAACCGAGCGTGAATGCAAAGAAATTACTTTGATAACGAAGGAGGAAATACAGATGTATGCGTTTCCAAGCGTAGAAAAAAATCTGAAAAGGTATGTGGATGCAGGATTCCCAATCCTTTATATCCATACATTCGAGGAAGTAAAAGCTGACAGGTACATATCCGATGCTGCCGGAGGAAAGGAGATCATTGAATGGAATGGTTCTGAGGGCTTTGTGAGATTCCAGTCAAAGCAGCCGTTTAACCCTCCGGGAAGATCTCTTGAAGCAACCTTGGAACTGTTGAAGAAAGGAAAGGAACTGGATCGTAAGCTTCTGGTAATCAAAGACATAGAAAGACAATGGACAACTAAAGAAGAAGCAGGACAAGGCGGGCTGGATAAAGTGACTGCCCTGCTGAAAGGAATTGCATATAAGATACGTAAGGAGGAAATTGATGCAACAGTGGTCATTGTTTCCTCGGTACTGCATATCCCCGAACCGTTGGAAAAGTTGACCACAGTACTGGAACTGGGGCTGCCGGATGAAGAGGAGATAGGAAGTATCATTGACCTGTCAATGAAGAACTATGGCCTCCCAGCTGTTAATGAAAGGCTACGGGAGGAAATGTCAACTGTATTTAAAGGGCTTTCAGAAGCTGAGATTGAGGACCTGCTTCATTTGGCAATCTCCGATTCTGATGATGGGGAACTGACTTCAAAGGCACTTCGGCTTATTTTCGATCAGAAAAGACAAATAATCCTGAAAGCGGGTATCCTTGAAATGATCCCTTTAAAAGAAGGTATTGATGATATTGGCGGTCTGGAGGTTTTGAAAGGCTGGCTCCAAAAGAAAGCTAAAGTGTTCAAAGATGTTAAAGCGGCAAAAGAATTTGGCGTTGCCATACCAAAGGGCGTGCTGATAGCAGGAGTCCCCGGATGTGGAAAAAGCTTAAGCGCAAAAGCCGCGGGAAAGCTATTTGATGTGCCGCTTCTCCGGCTGGATATGGGGCGCTTGATGGGCAAATATCTGGGGGAATCAGAAGAGAACATGCGAAAGGCAATCCGCCTTGCAGAAGCAATATCGCCCTGTGTCTTATGGGTGGATGAATTGGAAAAGGCGTTTGCGGGGGTCAGTAGTGGGGGGAAAGGTGCAGAGGTGACAACACGTTTGTTTGGCACGTTCCTGACATGGATGCAGGAGAAGGACAGTGCGGCTTTCGTTGTGGCCACTGCTAATGATATTACCCAGCTCCCACCGGAATTGATGCGCAAGGGGCGTTTTGATGAGATTTTTTATGTAGCCCTTCCGAATGAAGAGGAGCGCAGGAAGATATTTGAAATCCATCTGGGCAAACGCCGGAAAGCGGATATAGATAAGATTGATATAGACAAACTGGTTTCACAGACAGAAGGCTACAGTGGCGCGGATATTGAAGGCGTGGTTGGGGAAAGCATTGAGAATGCATTTGTAAAAGGAAGCAGTGAACTTACGACAAAAGACATACTGGATTGTATACACAGCACACATTCCCTGTCAGAGATCATGAAAGAACCGCTCAAAGAAATGGCAAAGTTGTACGAGGACAGAAAATTCAAAAAGGCGTCGAGGTAGGTGCATTATGGAGAACAACAGACAGGAAGAAGTGGCATCATTAGGAAAAGTGTTAGGGAACTTTGTGGATTCCTATGCAGGAAGGGACGAAGGCACGGAGTTTTCCGACTGGCTTGCTGACAGGATCAGACAGGAAATGCCGGATATGCCGGAGGAAGCTGGCAGGAAACTGGCAGGGGATATCATTGAGGCCGTTGCCGGATATGACAGGACACTGGAGGAACTGAACGCCGCTGAAAAATTTGGACAATCCAGTGAGGAATGGTTTGCCAAATGTATGGAGGAAGCTTACGCGGAAATGCCGATTGATGAGGCAGGCGAGAAACTCCAGGAGATTGAAGGCAGTTATATAGCCTCAAATGCGCAGTTTATGGGAGAGACTGGTGGGTCAGCAGAATACGGGGAAAATGCTGAGGATGCTGACACAGCTGGATGGGATAAATATGGTATTAAGGATAAGGCCTATAAAATAGGGAGACAGGCTGCATTATTTGCAGTAGCTGTAGCAGCAAAAGCAGTAAAAGAAAAGGTAGAAAATAATGATAGTGTTGGTATAGGAAACATTGTGAAGGAAGCATTATGGGATGGCTTGGGGAAGGATCCTGCAGAGGTCAAAGCTGTGGTTGCAGGAGCGATAAAGGTTGCGGTCGAAAAAGGTTTGGAAAACAGGCTTCCTGATGATACACCAATAGAAGCAATGTGTGATATGGCAGGGGCTGCCGTTGAAGGGGCGGAGGCATTATTTGATGTGGTAAACGGGAAAAGCACAATGACAGAGGCGCTGGACAGGATTGTCAGGGCGGATATTGCAGCTGCAGGACATCTTTGTGCATATATCATTAAAGGAGTCCTGCCAAAACTGCCGGGTGGTTTTCTTCTTGCCGACCTGTTAGGCGGTGTGCTGGATCATCTGAAAGGTTCTGTGTTTGTTGAAAATATTCACAGAATTGGCATAGATATTTTTACTATGCTCCGTGATGTAGCTGTTGATGCATGGAAAGGTTTCAGAAGAGTAACGGCTGGCTGTCCAGTTGGTACTATGGAGGAGGTAAGAAATGGCGGTAAAGTTTCCATTAAAGATGGCAGATGAGGCAAGAGTTAAGACGTTGGAGGAATTAAGAGAACATTTTGACCTTGCAGCAGTACTTGGATACTATGACGATGGGCGTTTGATAAGGTGGCTGAGAAACGGTTTTTATGATAAAGAAGCTGAACAGGTGGAGACTCTGGATAAATCAATGGGAGATTTTGTAAGTAATCTATGTGAAATATTGGGAGTTGCTTATCAGGAGAATTTGTATGGCAGGGTAGATTTGGATGATATTATAAAAAGAAATAATCGAATTGAGAGATTGAGGAGATTTACTGCAGATGCTGAAATATTGAATGCCGTAGACAGAGTGGCTTTTTCACAGAAAGAGTTAGATGCTTTAGCATGTAAAGGTGAAAAAGAGATTTATCTTTGTGGGGAATATTTTACCATACCAAGCAATATAGAGGATGTTGTATATATAGGCGTAAATAATCCTGCAATTACATTTGAGAAGGACAGGAAAGTTGCTGCGGGTATTAATATTCAAGGTATGAAATTTAATATAGAAGACTATATAGGGGATGGGGACTATGATACGTTTTTAGAGATTTTCTATCATAACCTAGAATTAGGTATTAAGTTACTTTTAAAAGCAGTAGAAAATGAATCTGCATTTGCCAAATATTCTTTAGGTATGTGCTACTACCGCGGATGGGGAATGGAACAAAATGATGAGGAGGCTGTGAAATGGCTTCTAAAAGCAGCAGAGCAAGGAAATGCAAATGCGCAATATGAATTAGGTGAGTATTATATGCATGGAATATATTTCGAAGAAGATGAAGAAAAAGAAAACCATATGAAGGCTGTGAAATGGCTTCTAAAAGCAGCAGAGCAAGGAAATGCAAATGCGCAATATGCATTAGGTGAGTATTATATGCATGAAGATGAGGAAGAGGCCATTAAATGGTATCAAAAATCAGCGGAGCAAGGAAATGCTACTGCACAAGACAGGTTAGGTTTTTGTTATGAATATGGTCAAGGAGTAAAAAAAGATAAAGAGGAAGCTGTGAAATGGTACCGAAAAGCAGCGGAGCAAGGGGATATTAATGGGCTGGATAGTTTAGGTAAGTGCTACTATTGCGGAATAGGGGTAGAAAAAGACAAAGAGGAAGCTATTAAGTGGTATCAAAAATCAGTTGATCGAGGAAATATATTTTCCCAATTTACTTTGCGACGGATTATTGAAGAAGAAAAAAGGTATTAGAAAAATTGAAAAAGAGGGAGAATATATGTTGTAATGAGGAAAAAGAAATTAAAAAAAATACCTATGAATCTGGTATCATACATACAAATAGAAACAGAAGCAATCAAAGATTTCAACGATAAACACATGATATCCGGTTACTGCCTCAGCAAGCTGGAGCTGGTCAACTGGTATATCGAATTGCTGGAATCAGGCTCGGAAAAGTATATTGTCCCTCAAAGCAAGGCGTATCTGGAAAGAGTCAGGGATGAACTCATAGAGTGCCATAAGCAGATCATGAAAACAAAAATAACACCTCCTGGAGAGCGCCCGCTTCTGGATATTAAATATCCTAAAGGATATGAAGGATAGTCTGATGGTGTTATTACATTCGGTTTACTGTATCTCTTTCTGGTGTGCTTATATATTATCCCTCTGATAATAAACAGAAGGAGGAATCATACAATGAACAATTTAGTACTTTTGCATGGAAAGCTAAATGGCTGTTCCAGTGTGCTGTCAGTAATAAGAGGGCCGTTTCAGGGCTCTCTTATTTCGGTTATGCAATGCTTTTATGAATGTATGGCCGCCGTGTCTGCAGACGGCATGGAGGGAGGATAGTAAATATGAGTCTTAAAAGAGAAAACAGCGCCCCCATTTTTACGGATACATGGCATCGAGGGGTAGATTGGGAGGAGGTTCCGGAAGGAGAACTGTTTCCAGGGGAACTTTCGGCAGTCCTTTTCAGGATTGGCTGTTACACTGTACGGAGCGCAATGCGGGTTTATAAGGTTCATAATCCGGATGGCAGTAAAGGACAGGGGCGGAAAATACCTGCTGAACTGGCAGAAGTTGAGCTTGTCAGGAAAGATAACTATTATAAGACATTTATTGAGCCTGTAATATCAGGGGATATAATATCAGGGGATATTCCTGCTGCGGCAGAGTACCCGGCGCTTGCCACGGTTATCCAGCCTCCGGTATGGAGATATGAGCTGTGCGTCGTGCATGAAATATCTGCGAAATACAATAAAAGCGCAGGCAGTGGATTTGTCCATATCTGTTCAGCTATGCAATACATAAATATCAGAGATCCGGAAGATATGGCGAAAGGATCTTTAATGCCAGAGGTGTCCGGCTGTTATGAATATATAGGTGATATTTATACGGTTAAAGCGCAGGAATCATTCCCGGATGAAAGTGCATCACTGCTTATATATAAGCACTGCGAAAGCAGCCGGCAGGGTGTGGATACATGGTATAGATTTGATCCGTCAGGGAAGCTGGCATCGTCCAGAGAGATCCCGTTTGGACGGCAAGAAGGAGTAGATAGTTTATGAAAAAGAGACTTACAGAGCTGGTGTTTATCATTAACAGGAGCAGTTCCATGGAGGGGCTGGAGGATGACGCCATCGGCGGGTTTAATTCCATGCTGAGGGAGCAGCAGGCCGTAGAGGGGGAGGCCGTCATAACAACAGTACTGTTTAATGACAGGTATGAGCTGATCCATGACAGGATTAATGTACAGACTGCAGAACCGCTTACCAGAGAAGATTATTCTGCTAGAGGGAACACTGCGCTGCTGGATGCCATTGGCCGGACGATACATAAAATCCGGGCAGTACAGCACCGGACAAAAGAAGAATTTCGGGCAGAAAAGGTGCTGTTCGTTATTATTACAGACGGATATGAAAATGCAAGCCGCAGATATACGGAAGATATGATCTGGCAGCGCATTGAACACCAGAAACAGAAGCATGGCTGGGAGTTTATTTTCTTCGGTGCAGATATGGACGCAGCGGCAGAAGCGAAAAAGCTCGGCATAGGGGCTGATCGGGCACAGAGCTACCGGGCAGATTCCTGTGGCATACGGGCGGCATATACAGCCATGTCATCCGCATCAGCGGCCTTTCGTGCAGGAAGCCCGGTAAATGGAATAATCCAGGGGAAAAGAATGGTTGAAGAATCGCAGACTGCGAAAGAAGCATTGGGGAGACTCAGGGCAGCCTTTGGCGGGGTGAAGAAAGCAGCAGACCGGTTGGAAGAGGTGGCAGCCAGATTAGTCCGGACAGCGGAAGAAAATGGTGGAAAGGTGCCGGATATAAATGAAATAGCTCGGCAGGTACTTTCAGAAGGCCAGGTACAGCAGATGGGATCTTGGTCAGAGAACATAAATGGGGATGATCGGGAACTAATCCGTGGGCATTGGAGCGGGACGGCAGTGTTTACGGATGTATGGGATCACAGGATAGATGGACAGAAGCTTTCGGAAGAAGAACTTCTGCCGGGGGAGGTGTCAGCTGTTACTTTCAAGGTCGGGTGTTATACTGTCCGGAGCGCACAGAGGGTTTATAAGGTCCACGAACCCGGCTACAGTCAGGAACTGGAGATACCTGCGGGTAAAGAAGAAGTTGACCTTGTAAAAAAGGAGGTCGGGGCAGATCCTGTAGGCGTTTGCTGTGTCGCTAGGGGAGGCTTGTTAGGATTGGGGAAATGGCAGGACACACTGCGCCTGACCCATGAAATATCAGCCCGGCATGATTCGGAACCTTCCGGCAGGTTTATTTACATCTGCCGCGCCGCCCAGGCCAGAAACGCCAGCTGGGCTGAAGGGATAGGGAGCATCTATACAGTAAAGGAATCCGAAGCTGTCCCTGATGAATATTCTTCATTACTCGTATGCAACAGTTTTGTAGGCAGCTCATTCAGCTCCAACACATGGTACAAGCTGGCTCCTATAGGGAGGATAACGAGGCTCAGTTCAGGGGCATATGGTTTAATGCCGGAGGATGCCCGTTTTGAATAGGCAGGCGTAAAATAAATTTACATGATGATTGGAGGCGGAGCTATTGAAAATAAAGGAACTGATCTATCGGATAAAACCACCATGCGGCAGGTGTCCTTACAAGTTGGGGATGGTTAAAACAGTAGTCAATCCCTGTCCCCAATGCAGATTAAACGGATACCAGTCATACAGGCGGTTTCAAAAGCAGATACATAAGCAGTAAACTGAAAAAGGATTGGAGAATGCACAGGTTCTTCAATCCTTTTTCGCAGGGTCTTTTATGACCTGCATGATGTCGTTCGGCGTACAGTCCAGGATCATGCACAGCTTTTCTATCGTACACGCTGTAATGCTCCGGTTCTTGCGGAGTGCATCCAGCGTTCCGGTTGAAAAGTGATGCTCTTTGATCAGCTGGTACTGTGTGATCCCTTTTTGCGCCATCGTTTCCCAAAGCGGTTCATAATTAAACATTGTATACACCTCTCTTATCCAAAGTATAGGTGTATCTGTTTGAATTGAATATTGCCGAATATACGGCTATAATGAAGTAAATAACATAGTAAAGGAGATAACAAAACCTATGGAGAAAAATATTTTTAAAGCCCTCCAGCCGGGCATTATGGAACGGCTGGGAGATTGTTACTGTCAGGATGATGATTATAAAAGGAGCATTCAGAAGGAGGCAACGCTTTCGGAACAGTTGAAGGAGAGTCTTTCAGAAGAACAGTCAGCCCTGGCAAAGGAATACCAATCCGCCGCATCTGCCACCATGGGGATATGCGAACTTCTGGCCTACAGACAGGGAATGCGGGACATGGCCGGCATTCTGTATGGGAAATAAGGCCGTGCATAACAGTGCCATCCTGCCGTCGTATCCACCTCTGTTTCATCTATATATTCTATATTCAGAATAAAGGAAATGGAGGTGACCACATTGTCAAAAAAGGTAATACTTGATGTAGTCCTGCTGGTGCTTACGGCGGGGATCATGCTGGCGAAGGCGGCTTATGCAACAGATTTCCCGTCAAAGATTGACGGATGGGCGGAATAAGGAACGCAGCGGAGGGCTTCCCGTATGGGAGGCCCTCTTGCTTGCGCCGCTATTCCGGAAAAAACAAAAATAAAGAGAAAAGGAGAGGTTAAGGATGGCTGCATTAGTAGAAAAAATGTTTTCAGTAAGGGAGAAACCGTGGCATGGACTCGGGACAATCGTCATGGAAGCCCCCGCATCAGCGGAAGCGCTTAAGCTTGCCGGACTTGACTGGGACGTGGTGCAGGAGGACATTTACACACGTTTCGGCGGAAAGGTGGAGGGCTATAAGGCAAACCTGCGAAGTACCGACAGGAGGGTGCTCGGTGTGGTATCTGACCGCTATAAGGTGGTACAGAACGTGGAGGCTTTTAGTTTCACTGATGAACTTCTTGGGAAAGGGGTGCGCTATGAGACTGCGGGATCACTGCAGGAAGGGAGGAAGGTCTGGCTCCTTGCAAGGCTCCCAAGGGAATACATCATTGCGGGGGAGAGGATCAGCCCCTATCTGGTATTCTCCAACACTCATGACGGTTCCGGCTCTGTAAAGGTAGCCGTCACCCCTGTAAGGGTGTGCTGCAATAACACACTCAACCTGGCATTATCTACTGCCAGCAGGAGCTTTTCCATGATGCACACGGGCAACATCCAGGGCAAGATACAGGAGGCCAGGGAAACGTTATTCATGGCGGAGAAATACATGGACTGTCTGGGTGTGGAGTTTGAGCAGCTCCGCAGACAGAAGGTGACGGATGCGCAGGTCAGGGAATATGTGGAGCAGCTCCTTCCTATGGAAAAAGAACCGACACCCATCCAGAGTAAGAATACCTTACGGCTCCGCCAGGATATGATGAAACGCTACTATGATGCCCCGGATTTAAAGAAAGTAGGGAACAATGCCTACCGCTTCATCAATGCGGTATCCGATTTCGCTACCCATGCGGAACCCCTGCGCCGGACGGCGAACTACAGTGAGAACCTGTTTGGGCGCACCATTGACGGCAACCCACTGATTGATAAGGCGTACCAGCTTGTGAAGGCGGCTTAAGCGGCGCAATATTATTTCGGCGGCTCCCTTTAAAACTTTTGGGCTCCTGAAACCGGAAGGGAATAACATATCACGGAATGGGGATCGCAGGAAATAAATGGATGCCGTCAGGAAAATGGAAAGGTTTATGAAAGGCGTCTGTGTAAATGACCTGCAGACAGGATAAAAAATGAATAACAGCGGAGATAATGGGGATGGCATGGATCAGTCAGGTCTTTGCTGTCCCCGTTATTATACAGTGCTGTACAGGAAAAGGAGGATTATCATGTTTGAAAAAATATCATTGTCAGGAGTAGACAATACCGGCTGGCTCCGTTTAAGGAAATCAGGGATTGGGGGATCAGATGCAGGTGCGATTTGCGGTGTCAACCCTTACAGCAGCGCAATGAAGGTTTTTAAGGACAAGACCAGTGAGGAAATCGAGGAACAGGATAATGAGGCAATAAGGATTGGTCATGATCTGGAAGACTATGTGGCACAGAGATTCACGGAGGCTACCGGGCTGAAAGTGCGGAAATCCAATTTCATGTACCGGAGCAGGGAGCGTCCATTTATGATTGCTGATGTTGACCGCCTTGTAGTCGGTGAGGATGCGGGATTGGAGTGCAAGACTGCCAGCGCCTATAATGCGGATAAATGGGCGGATGGGGATATTCCCCTCCATTATGTGATGCAGTGTTACCACTATATGGCAGTCACAGGAAAAAAGGTGTGGTACATAGCTGCAGTTATCTTAGGAAGGGAATTTACCTATAGGAAATTGGAGTGGGATGATGAGCTGATAGGGCGTCTTATTTCAATAGAAGACAATTTCTGGAATAACCATGTGGTGAAAGGGGTCATACCACCACCGGATGGGAGCAAAGTCTGTGATGAAGTGCTCCAGCAGTATTTCCATACGGCAAGGAAAGCGAATGCCATTAAACTTGTTGGTTTTGATGAAAAATTAAGGAGGCGTGAGGAGATACTTGGTTTCATTTCTGAGTTACAGGAGGAGCAGAAGCAGATCGAACAGGAGGTGAAACTTTTCATGCAGGATAATGAACTGGCGAGCAGTGACAGCTTCCGGGTTTCATGGAAAAATATTGACTCCACGAAGCTTGATGCGAAGCGTATCAGGGAAGAGCGACCGGAGCTTTACACTGATTACGGTAAGGTTTGCCATTCCAGAAGGTTTGAGGTGAAAGCGGCATAAGGGGGATATGTAATGGAAGAAAAAGAACTGCGGGAGCTTTTAAGGGAGAGGCTGCATTTTGAACTGCAGCTGTTTAAGGATTCCATGCTCCGGAAACCGAAGGAGGATATCTATGGGGATTCCTATAAGACAGAGGTTTTCATAAACCTCTATGAAATCTTTGTGGAAGAGGCGGAAGTACTTGATATGGAAACCATGCGGGAGCTCCTTTACCGGAAATACGGGATACTGGAATCGTTTTACCGGGATTGGCTGGAACAGGAGGATGCGTTCAGGAACCAGCTCTGGGCATGGGCCGGCGGGGAACTGGAAGCAATAGCGCAGGAGACGGTTGCCGGCAGAAGGGAGATGGAAGATGGAGAAAAATCTGGTCAGGCTGCTTAAGGCGGATGAGATTGAATGCAGGGTGTCGGTGATTAATGAAAAAGGGTTAAGCCTTTTATTATATAAGGATGCAAGGGTAGACCAGCGCATCCTTGATGAGACATTCGGTGCTTTTGGGTGGAAGAGGAGCCACCAGTGCATTGATGGAAATCTCTATTGCACAGTAGAAATATTAAATAAAGATACCGGGGAATGGATCGCCAAACAGGATGTCGGCACTATGGGGCATACGGAGAAGGAGAAATCGCAGGCGTCAGATTCATTCAAAAGGGCGTGTTTTAACTGGGGAATCGGGAGGGAGTTATATTCCGCACCATTTATCTGGGTCCCCTCAGGAAAGGCAGCGGTGCAGATGAAAGAGGGACCGAATAAAGAGAAGCGTTTCTATTGTAATGACCGTTTTCTTGTCAGCTTCATCCAGTATAATGACAGCCGTGAAATATCCGGCCTTATTATCAAAAATGATAAAGGCCAGACGGTCTATGAGCTGAAGACGAAGGCAGACAGTGGGAGCCGGAAAGGAAGCATACAGCCGGAGAAGGGGCAGAAAAAGGATCCGCAGAAGAAAGAGACAACGGAAGATACCCTTACAAGGGAGGAAATGGTTTCCTTACAGGGAGAGCTTAGCAGGACGGGGATCACGATGGAGAAGGTAAAGGAGCGCTACCAGATACAGGATCCGGAGACTATGAGCAGTGAAACATATAAGAAGGTGATGGCGGCTCTTGCAAAAACGAAACCGGCAAGGGCAGCATAGGAGAGGGAGGCCGGGATTATGAGACTGGAAAAGTTTGCAGAGGAAGTATTAAGGGGAGTGGAAGAAAAGGCAGGTGAAACCCTGAAAGCGAGGATCGTTCCGGGGAATAAAAATAATGGAGCCATACTTACAGGAATTACAGCATCCAGACCTGGGAGCAGTGGTGGTGTCTGTATCTATCTGGACAGTTATTATGAGTATTATTGCGATAACCGCATAACACTTGATGAGGTGACAGAGGATGTTTACTGTAAACTTATGGAACACTGCAATGACCTTGATGGAGTGGACATGGACAGCCTCAGGAAATGGGATACGGTTAAGACCCGTATCCGTGCCAGGCTGGTAAACCGTGAAATGAACTGTGAGTTCCTGAAAAAAGTGCCCCACAGGGATTTTCTTGACCTTGCGGTTATCTACTATGTAACGGTGGAAGGACTTCCGGAGGGAGTGAATGGTGCATTTACAGTATCGGGTGGGAATATGGAGGCATGGAAGATAGGGGAAGATGACCTTTACCATGTGGCTGTTTCCAATATGCGTCATGATGGGGAACCGATATTTGAGGATATGCAGGAAATACTCCGGGGCATGATACCCGGGGTGAGATGTCCCTTTACCAGCAGGGCACTGAACATCAGGCCGTATGTCCTGACTAACTCCCAAAAAGTATTCGGGGCTGCAGAGCTTCTGGATGGAGGTACTTTAAAGGGAATTGGCGATAAGCTGGGGCGTGATTATATCGTGCTCCCCAGCTCTGTGCATGAGTGTATTATCATCCCGTCAGATAAAAGAATGTCTTATGGTAATGTTGCAGAGATTGTATGGGGAGTAAACAGGGAGCAGGTGGTCATGGAGGAACGCCTTTCAGACCATGTTTACCTGTATGAGCGTGGGGAAGGTACACTGAGGATTGTTGCATGACCCATACGGATATGGGAAGGCCGGGCTCAGTCAGTCCGGCCTTTTTAAAAAGCGGGAAAGTGTGATCAGGAAGGATATAGATTCATGAGTGGGAAAACAGATAAAAAGACCATATTTAAACTGGAGGATGACGCCCGGTTTGAAAAACTGTACCGGAGCCTGTCTGATGACCTCCGGACAGTATACGGGGCAGAAAAGCTGTTCGGGGACGGCTGCTTTACCAGTGAAGCGAAAGAAAATATTATGATACTGAAGAGGCTGGCAGCTCTCTTTGAGTTCAGCAGGACAGCGGAAGAATTTAACCAGGAGCTGCAGGAAATGTTTGATGCAGTGCCGGATGAGGGCATACGGAAAAAGACGGTATTTTATATAAAGAAAAAACTCTGCGGTGAGTGAGGAGGGAAATGCGGGAATGAAAATATCGCAGTTGAGATTCGAGATAATTGAGAACTGTGACCCGTTCAATAAACGTGCAAAAGGAAACGGTATGGTGACAGAGTGGGTAGCAGGGAATATACCTGTACCGCTGTACTGTGAAAGAGCCTGTGGAGCAGAAAGATTGTACAGGTTCTGATGCATAGAGGATATTGGGAGTTACAGACTTTTTTGGAAGGATCAGTTTCATTGTATAATCTATGATTTTATGTTACTATGGGTAAAAGAGGAATGATTAGCAAGGCAGGTGGATGAATTGACAGAAAATAAGACTGAGACATCAAAAAGCATACAGCAGGAACAGCCGGCAGTCATGAAGCGCACGATCAAGGACAGCGTATTTACAGATTTATTTCAGGATAAGAAATACCTGCTCCAACTGTATAAAGCACTCCATCCGGAGGATACTGATGTTACAGAGGACAATCTGGCAGATATAACGATTAAAAATGTACTGACAGACAACATTTACAATGACCTTGGGTTTACGGTGGGGGATAAGCTGATGATTCTTGTGGAAGCGCAGTCCTCAGTATGGACGGTGAACATTATAGTTCGCGGGTTGATGTATATGGTGCAGACGTGGCATGAATATCTGGCAAAGACGAAACAGAATTTATACAGAAGCAGAAAGGTAAAGCTCCCGATCCCGGAGATATATGTCATATTCACCGGAGAGAGGAAGACAAGGCCATCCGAAATTTCACTTTCACAGGAATTTTTCGATGGAAAAGATGGTGCGGTTGATGTAAAGGTAAAAATGATATACGACGGAAAAGAAGGAGACATCATCAACCAGTATGTCATATTTACAAAAGTATGTAATGAGCAGATGAAGAAACATGGCCGGACCCGGGAGGCGGTTTTAGAGGCAATCTATATCTGTAAAGACCGGAATATACTTAAAGAATATCTGAGCAGGAAAGAAAGTGAGGTGGTAGACATTATGATGGTATTATATGATGAGGAGGAGATTATGCGTTCGTATGTTGAAAGCGAGCGGTATGATGAAAAGATTGAGACGGCAAAGGAAATGATAGAGAATCATGAGCCAATCGAAAAGATTGTAAAATATTCTCGTCTCCCCAAAGAAGCTATCCTTGAATTACAAAGAAAACAGAGTTTGTAGCCAGAAAGCAAGGTGGTAGATATTATGATGGTACTGTATGATGAAGAAGAAATTATGCGGTCATATGTGGAAAGTGAGAGACATGAGGCACAAGAGAAAGCACGGTATGAAAAAAGATTTTTACGAATGAGGAAATTTTCATATGATGATATTGCTGCTGGTTCTGGGCTTTCAATTAAGGAAGTTGAAGAATTGGCAGATGAATTACAGATTGTGTAGACAAGGTAAAGCAATAGCAGACTTTAGAGACAGGAAATCTTATTATATAAGGTCTCCTGTTTTTTTGTCTCCTGTTTTGATGTTGGGTGTCTATCCCAATAACGTATGAGATATGAGATTTTAATTTTGGAACGGGTTTTGGATCAAAATTCATTACGAAATCCCTTGTTTTTAACGAAATTTGAAATTGGTAAAATCAGTTCCAATAACGAACGTTTTTAGACATCATTACATAAGAAAGGAACACATAATGAAAAATTATATATTTGGATATGCCAGAGTATCCACCGAATCACAGAATCTTGACAGACAGATCGACACACTTACGAAATACGGATGTGACATCATTTACAGCGAAAAAATGACCGGAACGAAGAAAGATCGTCCGGAGCTGAATAAGATGTTAGACAGGATGACGGAAGGAGATACGGTGGTCATAGTTGCTTTATCGAGGCTGGGCAGAAGCACTAAAGATTTGATCGAACTTACAGAGACATTCCAGAATAAAGGTGTCCAACTGGTGTCTCTGAAAGAAAACGTTGATACGAGTACGCCAAGTGGTAAACTTCTCTTTACACTTATGAGTGCCATAGCCCAGTTTGAACGTGATACGATAGCAGAGAGAACCCGTGAAGGATTACAGTCAGCCAGAGCAAGAGGAAGGATGGGAGGGAGACCTAAGGTGAATCCTGATAGTGTAAGGAAAGCAGTGAAACTTTATAACACCCGTCAGTATTCTATAAAAGAAATTGAAGAATTAACCGGAGTGAAGAAATCTACTCTCTATAGAAATTTATCTAAATAAAAAACTGAATCCATATATCATAGTGCAAGGGGAATACGAATAGTGACAGAGCGTGTTTGAAAATTATTTTCCGTCAGATGTACATCACAATCTATAAAATATTTTTGTCAAGGCGTAGTGTACAGATGAGGGAAATGAATTTTCAAACACGCTCACAGAGAAATATTGCGCACCTGTATCTGTACATATTTCCTATATGACATGCACAAGGTCTGGCTATAATAAAAATTCTATTATGAGCTTGAAGCATATATATCCGTGAATTATAATTATGGAAAACTCATGGAGATAAGATATGAATAAGATAAAAGACGAAACAAAGGAACTTAAAATAGAAGCTTTGGTTTCTTTTAGCCTGTGTCCATTTCAGACATATGAGGATGCAAGATTAGAACAACTGATGGATAGTATCGAAAGGTTGGGATTAATGACTCCAATTATTGTACGTCCTGTCGATGATGGAAAATATGAGATTATATGCGGCCATAACAGAACAAAAGCGATGAAGGCTCTGGGCTATGATGTTATACGTGCAAATGTGAGATATGGATTGACAGATGAGGAAGCATTGAAATTATTTTATGAGAGTAACCTTAACCAACAATCTTTTTCTGACTGGAGCTATTCGCAGAAGATCGAAGCCGTAAAATATTGCCAGAAAATAATTAAGGAGACCTCGCAGCAAGGGAAGAGGACAGACTTAAAAAAGGAACACATAGCTAATTCTGGAAATGAAACTTGTGTCCAAGGTAGACAGAAGTTGGAAAGGGATATATCTAAAAGAAACACTTCCAGAGATAAGATGGCCCGGCGTCTTGGGATTTCTACCGCTACTTTAAGTAAATTCAGACGTATCATAAAACTGCCTGATGATTTGATCAGTTCACTGGCACAACTGCTTGATGAAAAGAAGATAACTTTTGAAGCGGCATATCTTATTTCGAATATGAGAGAGGTAGATATAAAATTATTAATAGAAGGAATAACGAAATATCCGGATAGAAAACTTGACTTGAAAAAATTAAAGGAATTACCGACAAAAAAGGCAGACAAAGATAGTGACAGAATGTATCCAATATCAAAAGAACGGGTCTGGAAAGTATTGATACCTTCGGAATCCTCTGATTTAATAAGTCCTTATATAAGAAAAAAATAGGATGATTGTCCTTGCTATATTTCGCCCTGTATAATAATATAGAAGTAACAGAAATAATAAAATTAAAAGGAAAGCAGATATATGAATATAGCAGCATATTGTCGTGTCTCAACAGATAAAGAAGATCAGCTTAACAGTCTGGAAGTACAAAAGGAATTTTTCGGAGAATATACGAAACGTACAGGAGATAATTTAGTTAAACTTTATGCGGATGAGGGGATTTCGGGAACAAAGATAAAGAATCGGAAAGAATTCTTAAGGATGATGGCAGATGCGGAACATGGTTTGTTTGACATGGTAGTGGTAAAGGATATTTCACGTTTTGCCCGTAACACTGTTGACTTGCTCCAAAATATACGCAAACTGAAAGCGTTAGGGATTGAAACGCAGTTCCTTACGGCGAATATGACCAGTATGGGTAACAGTGAATTTGTTTTGACAATTTTTGCAGCGTTAGCCCAGGAAGAAAGTGCAAATACCTCTAAGCGTGTTAAGTTTGGAAAGAAGATGAATGCCGAAAAGGGCCGGGTTCCCAATATTGTATACGGATATGACAAGACGATTGGAGATTATTTTAATCTGGAAATCAATACGCAGGAAGCGGACATAGTAAGACAGATTTACAGGTGGTATCTTCATGAGGGCTATGGGGCGGCCAGGATTGCCAACAAGTTAAATGAGCGTGGGATTAAAACTAAGAGAAACTGCAGTTGGAGCCAGAATGCAGTCTGCCGGATTCTAACGAATGAATTGTATACAGGAAAGATTATTAATGGGAAGGAAGAAGTAGCAGACTTCTTAACCGGACAGCGAAAAGAGAAAGAGGAAACAGACTGGATTGTAGTGGAGCGTCCTGAGTTAAAAATTATTGAGCAGGAGGACTATGAGAAAGCGCAGGAGATACTTCACGGGAGGCATGCGGCATTTAATATGAACAGAGAGAGGCAAAGCAACAAATATCTTTTTTCTACACTGATACGTTGCAAAGAGTGTGGGTGGTCTTTTAGAAGGACAGTCCGTAAATATAAAAATACTTATGTACGCTGGGTATGCTCCGGACATAATGGGAAAGGGGTAGATGCCTGTCCCAATGCGGTTGCTGTCGATGAGGACGAGCTGATCGGTGTGCTGCAGGAGTACTTTAACCAAATCCTGAGCCAGAGAAAAAAAGTGATACGTTATGTGGTTGGAGAATTTCAAAGGGTGTATAAGGCAAAGGATGAAAACCTTGAATATGAAAAGGAATTGCGAAGCCAGCTAAATAAATTGGAGAAGATCAGAAAGAAATACATGGATATGTATGAGGATGACCTTATTACCAGAGAAGAACTAAATGAGAAGATTGGCGGTTCAAGAAAAGAAATAGAGCGGCTTGAAAATGAACTGAAAATGGTTTCTTACCATCTGACGAAAGGAGATCAGTTAGAGGGAGTTTTAAATAATACTTTTAAAGCAATAGAAGATATTACAGATGTCCGAGAAATGACCAATGAACAGCTAAAGAAGATCATACAAAAGATAGAGGTGGATAAGGAAGGAAATGTAGATATATATTTACGTTTATTTGGTGATTTGGGGCTGGATGAAACCGTTCTAATTAATGACAACCATACATAAAGATGTAACGGAAAGGCTGATGCAGATTAATTCCGCATTGGCGAAAGAGGCCAGGAAGGTTTTGGATGTGAACAAGCAGGAGAGGCATATAAGGGGAGGGATGGCTACCAAGGAGAAATACCGCCATTTGCAGGAATAGAAAAAGCAAAAAGCGCCGGAGATATGCATTTATATTTTCCCTATTTTGATTGGAGGATGTCTGCAGAAAGAAACCGTATTGATGTATTTTCTGTCCGTGATATAATAAAAGCCACATCAAACTTTTTTCAAAAAGCTGTCTCGAAAAGCGTGACAGTGTTTGATGATGCAATATCGCAGAAAAGATTTGCGATGTGCAGGGGGAGAGGGATGTTATATACGAATAAAGACTTAAGAGCGCTGATAATTCCGCTGGTTTTTGAGCAGCTTCTTGCGATTTTAGTCGGAATGATGGATACGGTAATGATAGCAGGCGTGGGAGAGGCGGCAGTTTCGGGAGTCTCTCTGGTAGATACCATTAATATTCTTGTTATCAATATCACGGCAGCATTGGCCACGGGCGGTGCCGTGGCCGCCGGGCATTATCTTGGACAAAGGGATACAGAAAATGCCAGTAAATCGGCATGGCAGCTTTTGCTGTTCTCCATAGAACTGTCTGTGGTGGTTACGGTGGTATTTCTGACGTTACATCAGCCTTTGCTGCGTATAGTTTTTGGGCAGGTGGAACCCGCGGTCATGGAAAATGCCAGCATTTATCTTGTGATCACAGCGTTGTCTATCTGCCCGCTTGCGGTTTATAATTCCTGTGCGGCAATGTTTCGTGCTATGAATGACTCAAAAACTACGATGCGGATTGCGATTGTTATGAATCTGATTAATCTGGCAGGCAATGCGATTCTGATATACGGCGCTAAAATTGGTGTGGCAGGAGCCGCAATTGCCACCACCTTTTCCAGGCTTACAGCCGCCGTCTTTATTATGGTATTAATGTTTCGCGCTGATAAGGAGATTAACTTCAGGGGACAGGTTACCTGGCGCATAGACTTCGGGCAGGTCAAAAAAATACTTTACATCGGGATTCCCAATGGCCTGGAGAACAGTCTGTTTCAATTGGGGAAAATTCTTCTTCTGAGTTTGATTTCAACCTTTGGAACCTATGCTATCGCGGCAAATGCTGTCTGCAATACGCTGGCAAGCTTCAACGTTTTGCCGGGACAGGCCATTAATCTGGCGCTTCTTTCGGTGGCTTCCATGTGTATTGGGGCGGGGGAATTTAAGCAGGCAAGATACTACACCAGGAAGTTGATGCTGATTTCCGCAGGGTGTACTGTTTTTATATCTTCCATTCTAATTCTTTTTGGGCCATGGATTATGAAAATTTATAAACTGACGCCTGAGACGGAGAGCCTTGCGGTTTCAGTGATCCGTTACCATGCGGTGTTGGCCGTATTTTTCTGGATGCCGTCCTTTACTCTGCCCAATACCCTTCGTGCTGCCGGGGATGTGCTCTGGACAATGGCTGTCGCGATTTTGTCTATGTGGATTTTCAGAATCGGGTTTGCCTATCTTTTCAGCAGAAACTTTAACGGCGGGCTGCTTGGAGTGTGGATTGCAATGACGATAGACTGGGCTTTCAGAGGATTGTGCTATGGTCTCAGGTATCATAGCCATAAATGGGAGCGGATAATGTAAGAATGTTTTGACAGATAATAATAATTTTTTATATAATTTATTAAGAGAAATGGGAGGGAAATAACGAAAGCTTTCTGTGGGGATAGGGAAACGAAGGATAGGAGCATATTTATGAAAAAGGAATTGGTCATTGTACTTGATTTCGGAGGTCAATATAATCAATTGATTGCCAGAAGAGTCAGAGAGTGCCATGTTTATTGTGAGGTTCATCCTTATAACATAAGCATTGAGAGGCTCAAAGCGCTGGAGCCGAAAGGAATTATTTTTACAGGAGGGCCCAACAGCGTATATGCAGAGGGTTCGCCCAGGTATGACAAAGAGATTTTTGAGTTAGGGATTCCTGTTTTGGGGATATGCTATGGTTCCCAGCTCATGGCTTATTTGCTGGGAGGAAGCGTCAAAACCGCACCTGTCAGCGAATATGGAAAGACAGAGGTGGAGGTGGATCAGCGGTCTGTTCTCTTTTCTGAAGTCTCCCAGAGGACGAGCTGTTGGATGAGTCACACGGATTATGTTGAAAAGGCGCCGGAAGATTTTCTGATTACGGCACATACGCCGGTCTGTCCTGTGGCGGCTATGGAGAATGCAAAGAAAAAGCTTTATGCTGTTCAGTTTCATCCGGAGGTAATGCATACCAGGGAGGGGATGAAAATGCTTTCCGCCTTTGTATATAAGGTTTGTGGGTGCAAAGGGGACTGGCGCATGGATTCCTTCGTGGAAAATGCGATCGCGCAGATCCGCAGGAAGGTTGGCAGCGGCAAGGTACTCTGTGCCCTGTCCGGAGGGGTGGATTCCTCGGTGGCAGCAGTGCTTTTGGCCAAGGCGGTCGGCAGGCAGCTTACCTGTGTTTTTGTGGATCATGGTCTGCTGCGCAAAAATGAGGGCGATGAGGTGGAGGCGGTATTTGGGCCGGCGGGGTCTTATGACTTAAACTTTATCAGGGTAAACGCCCAGGAAAGATTTTATGAGAGGCTTGCAGGGGTGGAGGAACCGGAAGCGAAACGTAAAATTATCGGTGAGGAGTTTATCCGTGTATTTGAGGAAGAGGCAAAGAAAATCGGAACGGTTGATTTCCTGGTGCAGGGAACGATTTATCCGGATGTGATCGAAAGCGGTCTTGGAAAGAGCGCAGTGATCAAGTCGCATCATAATGTGGGCGGATTGCCGGATTATGTGGATTTTAAGGAAATTATTGAGCCATTGAGAATGCTCTTTAAAGATGAGGTACGAAAAGCAGGGTTGGAGCTTGGCATTCCGGAGAAGCTGGTCTACAGGCAGCCATTCCCGGGGCCGGGGCTTGGAGTCAGGATTGTCGGGGAGGTTACGGCTCAGAAGGTAAGAATCGTGCAGGAAGCCGACGCAATTTACAGGGAAGAGCTGGCAAAGGCCGGTATGGAGAGGAAGCTGGGCCAGTATTTTGCGGCGTTGACGAATATGCGCAGCGTGGGCGTCATGGGGGATGAGAGAACCTACGATTACGCGGTTGCCCTGCGGGCCGTGAATACCTCTGACTTTATGACAGCAGAGGTGTCGGAGCTTCCGTGGGGAGTGCTGGCAGCGGTGGCAAATCGGATTGTGAATGAGGTGAAGGGGGTTAATAGAGTTATGTATGACCTGACTTCTAAGCCGCCTGGGACGATTGAGTTCGAGTGATGAAATAGGCTTTAAGAACCTAGTATTTATGCGGGTTACAAGCAAATTTGTTTAGGTTCTGGCAACGATTTGGCAACGTTTCAGGTATCACTCACTGAATAAAAGAATACTTCAATAACAGAAAAACCTTACTGATTTTCAGAAATGACAACTGAAAATTGGTAAGGTTTTTGCGTTCATTTTTTCTTCTTGCGCTTTGTTTCTTTCTTTTCTGTGCTTTCTGCTTCCTTAGCGGCTTCATTGATGAAGTCAAACAATTCTTGCGGAGGAACCTTTGCCCAGATTTGGTGGGTGTCAAGTTCTGGATATTTGTACCGCCACTCATCATATTCTTCTTTGGTGATTTCTCCCTTTTCCAGTCTGGCGGCTTCTGACTGCCATGCGTGGAACATTTTGAACATGGAAGAATAGGTGGAGTAATCGGA